>Ga0180438_10001635_pt1 | contig 39382 bp, 58 predicted proteins | sample SS_ome_12_FD_132455 | JGI IMG/M metagenome (GOLD analysis project Ga0180438, IMG submission 132455) | Hypersaline lake sediment archaeal communities from the Salton Sea, California, USA - SS_3_D_2 metaG | ecosystem: Environmental > Aquatic > Non-marine Saline and Alkaline > Hypersaline >... | reverse complement strand
ATAGGATTAATAGAACTGGGAGTAAAATTGCGGCTGCAATAGTTCCCTTTTTGAAACGTGGTGTTTCGTAATGCATAGGTGTTATTTCTTCTTTTTATTATTTAGTACACTCCAGATATCCTTCCATAGCGCATATGCCGCTATTATGATCAGGAGTAGTAGCGCTGCTTCGATTAAAAACCTCATACCACACTGCGAAGGTTAATAGGAGGAATAGGAATATAACTCCCAGATGAATTAGTAGATGTTTTCTCATATTAGTAGATTGTTACGGTTCTTTCTTGTATGCCGAATTTAATTGCTTCATCGTATGCTTCTTGCCCATACCCCATAAACACATCAAATCGTCCGTCTAGGTATGTTGCGGTACGATCGCCACACTCATACAACCCCATTCCAGCGATCTCGACTTTTGTACCAAATTCATATGCCGTAGGACAGGCAATGTATCCAATTTCGGCAGGTATGTTGTTTGCCATTTTACATCCTGGATAATGGCAGCTGTCGAATTCTGAATAAGCTGTAACAACAGCTTGATAGCTATCACCGATCCCCACACCAGGTTGAGACACAATATGACCCTGTGACGTCGTGGGGACGTCACAATATACATTTTGTAGGGTGCAGGGATCAGGGATAGCCCCTGAAGTATCCGAAGCTTCGTTTCTTCCGACGCCAACGGTGTCCCCGATTAATGAGGCCGTGACCTTGTCAGTGTAAGCGTGAGTTTCAGACGGTGCTTCAGAAGCTGACTCTGTAGGCAATACAAAGAACATTATTGCCGCCAGAATCAGTAATATTGTAACAAAAATGGCTAATTCTCTCCAGGATTCTTTCTCCTCTGCGTCTATAATTGGGAACGTCTCCCAAAGACGGTCTTCTAGGTTTATTTGTTTTTTGTTTTTCCTCCACATATATTATTTTTTAATCTTCTTTTTTTATTTTGTTGATATAAGCAATAAGGTCTTCTAAATCAAGGTCGTAGAAAATTTGCTCGTAGACTCGTTCTGTATTGTGTGTGTAATAAGTTACTTTATCGTAAGACATAGGTACATCTCTGGTTTTTTCCTCAAACTCTTCTATTTTAACTCTGTACTTCATATGGTTCTAATTTAGTTTTTACCCAATCGATCATTTTATTCATTTTTTCCCGATAGAAATCGTCGAACTCACCAGGTTCTCCTTCGTTCTTCCAGAGGACGAACAGGACGGAGCGTAGGCGTTCACTGGGCGTCTTCTGACTCTTTTCAGTTCTGATTTCTGGTAAGTCGACGACGTCTTCGGGCTTGATTTTGTTTTGTACTAGGAATGTGAACCACCCCAACTTGTCGTACTTACCCATAATCTTAGCCCTCATTTCTTCCGAGAGGTTTTCTTGGGTATCGACTTGCAGTCTTAGGGCTCCCATACCCATAGTCTGAACCTTGGATATGGTTGCTGGAAGTTGTAGTAATTCTTCATTCATAGTTAGTCTGTATATTCAGTTTCTGAGTTTCCGTATTTTTCGAAGAAGTCCAAAGCGGTTTTAAATGCTTCCATATACTTCTTGTTCTTCTTGGTTTTCTTTCGGCGCCCCACAAACACCATTGCGTGAGTTAATGATTGCTGAGTTTTCTTACACTGAAGATCAGTTTCTGCCATTTCTACATCGTGCTGCTTCTCTGCCCCCAGTCGCATTAATTCTTGATCAATGCCAATTTCTTCAGAAAGCATACCCAGCAATTCTTTAATTGGATTTTCCTCTTTTGTCTTTTTGGTCTTCTTTGGTGTTTTCTTCGGCATAATCTTGTGATTCTTTATAATCTTTGTATAGGCAGTAACCTCCGTAGATTACGATTACTGCAATGAATAGTGTTAGTGCGTAAGGCATATTAGTCAAATGGTATCTCCTCCGCTATTTGTTCTAAATCCATCCCTTTTCCGTCGACCTCTTCGACCACAGGCTTGCCGTCTTGTTTTGCTTTCCAGCAATCTAGACATTCTTTAGCCCACGGTGCTTTCGGGTTGGGGTTGAATTCTTGTTTACAGGTAATACATACTCGGCGTGAATCTGTTGGGTGTAGCTCTTTCTTGGGCGGAGTATTGGATGCCATATTTGCATCATCGTCTTCGGCTTGCAGGAACAACATTGACTGTAGTGCGTAGCGTCTAAAGTATGTGATAATACTTCCCATCTTTTGCGGATCTTCGTTCTGCGGCAAGTAGTGGATAGTGTGGAATGTGCTTGCGGGGGCATCTGGATCAATAATATAGGTTTCCAGCGCTGGCTTGTCTTCAATGAATGTAATCGGCTGCATAATTACTAGACGGTGTTTTTCGAGCAGTGGCTTCAACTGGTCAATCATACTGTTGATGTCGGCGTACATACTCTTATAGAAAGGGTTTTCCTTGTCCTTGGTAATAGCTCCAATATCATTCTGTAGCTCAAACAACTTGAGATATAGGTTCTTTGGTTCAGCCTTAGTGGCTGTCTTTTTGGTGGTTTTTTTTGGTGTCTCTGGCATATTAGAATGGGATTATTTCTTCACAATCACATCCTTCCTCTTTGTGATCGTGATCGTAATTATCAATAATGTATTGTGCGACTTGGTCTTCAGCTGTCTTTAGACTTTCCTCGATAATCTCTGGGCTGAATGAAGATCGGTGGTAGATGATCTCACCAGTATCCATATCTTCAGCTGATAGTCGATATTCAATGTTATAAGTCATATCCTAGCTCCTTTCTCCATTTAGATTCGTGTAGTCGCCTCTTTTTAATTACTGTTGGGTCTGTAGGTAAATACTTACCCTCTTCGTTTTGTAGTCGTGCTCGGTGTCGTTTGACGTGGTCTTCTCGTGGTAACTCTTTCAAATCTGACAGTTTAACGTACCACTCGTTATCCACATACTTTAGTCTGTCTTGATGATATTCGTACCATACCAGATAGGTGAGGGTCATATCACAGTTTCGTGCTTCTTCATATTGAGCAAGCACTTTCTCAATTTTGTCTGTTAGCCTCATAAAGGTGTTTCATTTGATGATAAAAAATACTGGCGTTTCCGTTAATTAGATGACCTATTAGGACTGACGCGTCCCAGCTAGACAGATTCTTCCTCATCCAATCTTCGGTAAACTCCAGTTTACCATTTAAGTCCTCCAACTCTTTATAATCATCACCGACAGCATTGAAAGCTAGCTCGGCGTAGATCTTGTTGATTTGTTTGTCTGTTGCTTGGGTCATAGGTGTCTCTTAGTGTCTGACTACATTGTATCTTGGGTGTCAGTTTTTGTCAAACTTGGATCTGGGGATAACTCACGAACCGCTGTATTTACCCAGGTTCTACTCCTTTTAACTACCGCCCCAATCTCCCTAGTTGTTAATCCTTTCTCGTGTAGTTCCAGGGCAATCTTTTGTTTGCGACGACGAGCAGACTGTTGATATTGATTCAGCTTTGGCATATTTGGGTATAACTTGTTAGTAACCATATTGTATCTGCTATTGACTTCTTTGTCAAGTATAACTATACTGAAGGGGATGCTTGTGGAAAAGCGAGCCTTTACAAAATGTGTTATAATGAGCGCGGGAAACAGGGGTAGGAGAACTCATTAAGATGTGGGTCTTCGATCGCAAGATCGACGGTCAGCCTCCTACCCGACCGCCCATAGGCCCCCATCTTAATGAGTTTTTATTATGCAAGGATACATCTACCTACATCGTCAAATTACTGACAACGATATGTGGACTTCTGAAAAGTTCACCAGAGCTCAGGCTTGGGTAGACTTATTGTTACTTGCAACCCACAAGAAAACAACGCTTTTCATTAGAGGGATTGAAGTCGCTCTAAAACCCGGAGAACTGTGTTGGGCACAGAAGAGTTTGGCCAAAAGATGGAAGTGGAGCGACAAAAAAGTTAAGGGGTACCTTGACCTGTTGCAGAGGGAGGGTCAAATCGATTATTCTACGACACAGAATATTGGCGTGGTTAAGATAAAAAACTGGGAAAGATACCAGAGCACTACGACACAAAGTACGATACAAAGTACGATACAAAAGACGCACAAAGTACGACCTAACAATAATGTTAATAATGATAAGAATGTAAAGAAAGAATATATTGCAACTTCGTTGCAAGAGGAAGTTTCCAAAATGATTTCAGATAAACAAAAACATATTCAGATAATTGGACTCTACCTGAAAGCCAAATCTCCTGAGATTTCCAATAAGGCACAGATCCAGTCTTTCATCAAAAGAAACCTGCGAGCTGCTAAGGAGCTTGTGGGGTATGAAACGAAGAAAATAATTAAAGTCCTCGATTACTTGAGAAACTCCGCTGACTTTAAGTGGACTCTTGAGACGGTCGGGAAATACATTGACGAGGATCTCGATCAAGTCAATCAGAGTGAGGAGGACGCTAAAACAAAAAGGCAAGACGAGATTGCCAAAAACCTGTATGGATAAAACAAGCCAAATCTATGACCTTAAGGGTCGGATGATTTCTACTCCAGACCACTGGGAGATTCTCTACGAGGCGTGGAGCGGACATTCTGACGAGGAGCTTGAGAAAAGGGGTAAGTCACCAAATGGGGCCATATACACCGAGATGTACGTGGCAGGGGACTATCCCAAATGGAACAAGTCAGGAGAAAGATCCGAAGGTGACGTTTACGAGGGGGTGTGCAGAGAGTTCACAATCCTAGAAATGCGTCACGCCAGACGTGCAAAAGCCCAAGCAATGAACGATGAATCTATGGATAACTTGGTTCAAAATCAATAAAAAATGTGTTATAATATAACTATGCTAAGAGTAAAAACAATCTATCCAAACATCCAAACCGAGGGCTCTTTTGCGGGTGTGCCTTCGATTTTTATTGTCTTATCTGACAACCACGACCACGAAATGAAGATTGACGACGTGGTGCATTATTTAGGCACTGTGGCCAACACAGGCCTAAGACACATCTCAATTGTGGGAGAGGATTGTGAACCGCTCAAACAACAGGCTGAACTGGTTAAGTTGATTAAGCACGTTGCAAGATCATTTAGTCTAGTTGTCCACACCACAGGGTCTGTTTTACCCGCTGATGGGATGAATCAATGGGTGGACGAGTTTATCTGTACACCAGACGAGAAGAAGTTTAACCCTAATATCTTAGACCGACTGGCAGAAAACTCATTGTTCCTAATGGACTTCAACGGAGAAGACGTGCACAAGACCATCCAACACATCAACAAACACATCCACACAGAGTCAGAACGCTATGTCCTAACTGGTGGAGACGAGGCGGAAATGAGAAGTATGGCTCTTGCTAACGGCTATCGAGTATCCAGTATGCTCTCAGAAGGCCCAGGATTGCCTGAGAACGCCGAAAAGCCTGAAATTGATATCTCAGCCCTTAAGACTCTTAAAGACGCCCCTGAGGGCAAATAACACCTATGAAACCAACTATCGATGAACGAGCAACAAAAATGCTCCACGAAATTGAGTGGGAGAGACTCGGATACCAGATTATGTATGATTTTTTCCAGAGGAAATGGACGCTAGCAAAATCTGGTAAAAAAGACCTCGAGCAGAAAATGATCAGCCAAAAGAAGCAGATTAACGACCGCCAAGAGGTTATCGACTTTATTCTAGACAAATATGAAATTCCTAAACAAACTAAAGACGAAGATGCTGGAACCGAAGGTTTACGCTCTGATGATGCAGCGAACACTGAGCAAGACGGATCTCCTGAACCTGACACAGGTGGAGAAAAACATTAGGATTGGAGTATTTAGCGCCTACACCCTAGAAGAAGCAATCGAAAAGTTTTACGACGAAAATGGTGACTTTGACCCGATTCACTCAGAACTAAAAGCACACTCAGCAAAGACCTTTAATGACTTAGTTGATTCTATACACGGTGATGACACAGAGGATCTCACGGAAGAGGTATTGAAACCAGTTAATCCAGAGAGTCGTCTTATCAAGACACTCATAATGGATGGAAAGATTGATAACATCAAACACTACGAGACCGTTCTGAATGAAAACGAAATCGCCTACATCAAAGATGAAATTAATAAAGAATATGGCGTCACGAACAATCCGAATGCCGATCGTTCGAAAGCTCCGAAAGAAAATTAAGGGGCGAAAGAACTATACTGTCGGCAAGAAAAATACTAAGAAGTACTAAACTTATGTCAGATCAAACACCTACAATTCCTCTCCTCCAGAAGATTTGGTTTTGGTGGGGGGTTAATGTACTCAAAATGAAGTTCATTGTTCTTCACAACGATGGAATGAAGGTGGATGGCAGACCAGTAATTCACGGAGTTACGTTCAGTTATCGTAAGGATTTTGCAGACCGACTAGTGCAGTGGTTGAGAGACCAAAAGAAGACTAATAACAAAACCTAACCAACCACTTCCCTACTGACAAGGGTGTCCCCTATTTTCGCGATTTTAAGCTTAAATTCTCGATAGGGAAGTGGCGGGGAAGGGAAGTGGATAACTTGTATGAAAAAAACACCTACCCTGCTAGAGCAGGCAAAAAAACTAAACGGCAATAAGAAAGGACAGATAATTCCAACTCAAGAGATTGCAGAATTATTGCACGCATATTATTTGGGTCAGGTGTCGCTAGCTTCTGTAGCAGAGGTATTAGATCTCGGCAGGCAGAATATGTACAGCAAACTCTCCTGTATCACTAAAGATTGTGTGAACTGGGGGTACTTAGAAATAAGACTGAAGAAATAATATGGAGTTAGTTGCATTTTTAATTGTCCCAAGTGTTGTAGCCATCACATTAGCAATAATATTTAACTGGGACACGATTAAAGACCGGTGGAAAGAGAAAACAGAAAAACACAATCCGGTTTATGAGATGTTTGATGAGATAATCACAGATATGGAAAACAATCCTGATAAGTGGAGGGCTTCTCGGTTTGAACTGAGAAGATGTGATTGGGACTATTCAATCTGGATGTCTAATAGAAATTATGCTGATTGTTCTCTTGAAAACAAGGACTCCCACAGGGCTTCTTTATCTCAAAGGAAATACCTGAGAAGATTCTATGACAAGAAGCTTTTAGAGGGAATGGGGATTAAAAATTAATCTTTAGAAATATGCCTATTCAAAAAGTAGAACTGGATTTCGATAGTGATTTCCAAAAAATGATTGAAGCTAAAATTCGAGCCAAGGTTAAAGAAAAAGTGTTAAGTTCAGTAGATCCAATAGTTTCTGAAATAGTCTTAGGAATTAGTAGAACGATGGAAATTAATACTTGTGGAGATAAAGTTACATTTGTAATTAGTCACGAAAATTAACCTCTAGATATGAAGCACGAAGATTACATCAAGAAGCTGTTAGTTTCTGACCCTGATTTCAAGAAACGTTATAGGGGTATACGTTTGAAAAGATTATTTAAGAATCCAATCGTCGAAATAAAAATGTGGCGAACCCGCACGAAACGTATTAAAGAGGTTGAAGATTAACCAATAAATGTATGGAAGATAATTAACCTTTAGATATGAAAACATTTCAATTTATTAAATACGTTATCCTTACAGTTTGTGGAATAATAGTAATTGCTGAAACAGGAAATGCATTTTGGCCAGATGCTCCAACCCTAGTCCAATTTTGTTCAGGAGGATTGTTAGCAGGAGTTGTGTGGGAATTAACAATGAAGAATTAACCTTTAGAGATATGTACACAATAGAATTAAAAGTCACCGACGAAGTAACAGGAGAAGAGTTCTCCCAAAATACTGGAATGCAAGACTTTGCAGCATTCAGAGTAATTCTTGATAGACTAGCCCCTGAAATCCGAAGACACTTTGAATATTTGAGTGAGAATAAATAAACTAGTATGAAAGTAAAAGTAAAGAAAGATATGTACGGTGAATGGAGCGTCAGTAGTGGAGCTTGGGAATTAGAAACTGACCCCGATGGAAACAAACTTTTGAAGTGTATTGACACTGGTTGTACTTGCCGATGGTGGAAGAAAATACTAAAGATGTGTAAGTGCTCTGGTGTTTTGTACACAAGACTTGATAAAGAACCCAATAAAGATTAGTTTGTTCCTTTGAGAAGATAAGTAATATATAAGTTATATGAGACCAATAGAATTTAGAGCTTGGGAGGTAAAAAAGAAGAGATGGTGGGAATGGGCACTTGAAAAATTTTGTGTACAGGAGTCAGATAGCAATCCTTACCATTCAATATTTGTTAATAAGGATGGGGGTGGTGTCAAACAGGCTGGAGAAGTTCTGGGAAACGAGAACTTTATTTCTTGCCAATGGACAGGCTTACTCGACAAGAACGGAGTTAAGATATTTGAGGGGGATGTTGTTAGAGAAGATAAGGGTAAAGAAGCTTTGATTGAAAATTTAGAGATTCGTAGTGTTTGCTGGTCAGAAGAAGATACAGGTTTTTATCCATTTATTTATCACGGAGCCCAATGGTTTGCAGAAGGATGTGAAGTAATCGGTAACATCTACGAGAATCCTGAGTTATTAGGGGAAAAAGATGATAACGTGGTAAAATAAAAGGGTATGGAGAAAGAGAAGAAAGAACAAGCTAATCAATACCAACCAGACCCAAGGCAAGCATTATTCTTGGCTAATTATTTAGATCCAAAGAGTGAAACATTCGGAAATGCTTATCAAAGTGCACTATTGGCTAAGTACAGCGAAGAATACGCAAAGAAAATAATGACATTGATGCCAGATTGGCTATCCCAAAATATCCAAGACGATTATTTAGTGAAAAAAGCAGAGAAAAACCTAAAGGATTTCCTAGAAAAAGAATCAGATGACACGACAGACAAGAAGATTAAATCAGACCTAACCAAATTCGCTTTAAGCAGATTGAATAAAGCTAAGTACAGTGAGAGATCAGAGTTAACAGGACCAGAAGGAAAGGATTTGGGAGTAGTGTTTTTACCTAAGAAAGAAGAAACTAATAAAGATAATAATTAAGCAGAAACATCTATGAAGAAAAGTTTTTGTGACCTTTGCGACAAAGAGCTCGTAGAGGAAAAGTCATTTCACGTATTCTGTGGAGTGCGAAAAGGTTTTAATCAATTAGATCAGAACATTCCAGTTCTCCCAGAACAGGTAGTTGGTAATACCAATCAGGAGATCTGTGATGAGTGTATTAAAGGATTCGAGCCTCTGAAGTTCGTCTTCGAAGAAGCTGAGAAGCGAAAGAAAGAAGAAGAGAAGAAGGCAAAGGAAGATCTTAAGAAGGCTCAGGAGCTATCTAAGAAAGAAGTTGATAAAGTAATTGAAGAAGCCAAGGAGAAAGTAAAGGAAGAAGAGAAGGCTGAGGGAAAGAAATAGTATGACAGAAAAAGAAGTGAAAAAACCTATCTGGATCTCTATTGCAGAGGCAACTTTTGTGGTCATCCTAGCCTTCTGTCTCCTTCACTTAGTGAGTTGGCTTGCCTCTGTTACTTTTGATGAGAACTTTGATTCTTGTTGGTTGGTTGAGGAGGAGTATGGAATAGACAAGAAAACCGGAAGAGAGGCCAATAGGGAATTTCACATCGATTGTAGTCGTTTCGAAGCGAACTAATTATGTCCGACTGGATGCCAACCACAAAGCAGAAGGAAGCACTTGTGCGTTCAGAGTTCGAGATAATGTATGGTGGGGCTCGAGGTGGAGGAAAAACGGACTGCGGGATGGCGTGGTTACTCTACAACATAGACCATCCTGAGTTCAGAGCTCTCGTTATTCGACGTAACAGTACAGATTTAGATGACTGGATTGACCGTGCCAGAACTATGTACGCAAAGGTGGGAGGAAAGGCCACAGGCAATCCTCCTGAATTTGTGTTTCCAAGTGGTGCGATAATCCGTACAGGTCACTTAAAAGACGAGAGTGCATACGAGAAGTATCAAGGACACGAATACCATCGGATGCTAATCGAGGAGCTTACACATATTCCTCGACAAGAGGACTATTTGAAACTTATCTCCAGTTGTCGTTCGACAGTGGAGGGATTGAAACCACAGATCTTTGCCACAACCAACCCTGGTAACGCAGGGCACGAATGGGTGAAAGAAAGATTTGTCGACTGTAGTAGTCCAGGAGAGCCAACTGTGGATAAACAGACTGGGCGTAGCAGAATTTTCATCCCTGCCAAAGTAAACGACAATCCTCACCTAATGGAGAAAGATCCTGATTATGTTCGCTTCTTGGATGGTCTACCCGATGGTTTGCGACAAGCCTGGCGAGATGGTTCCTGGGATGACTTTGACATCGAAGGAGCCTATTATTCCGCTCAAATGAGGGAAGCTGAGCTTGATGGACGTATCGGTGAAGTACCCTATGAAACATCCATCCCTGTGGATACCTGGTGGGATCTTGGTATAGGTGACTCGATGGTCATCTGGTTTTCACAGGTGGTGGGTAATGAGATCCGTTTGATTGACTATTACGAGAATAGTGGCGAGAGTTTGCAGTTTTATGGTAAAATATTACAAGAGCGAGGATATGTGTACGATACGCACTATATGCCTCACGATGCTAAGGTACGGGAATTGTCCACAGGTAAGTCTCGTAAACAGATTGCAGAGTCTCTAGGAATACGCCCCATTAAGGTTGTTCCACAGCTTCCAGTAGATGACGGGATTAACGCGGTGCGTATGATTTTGAATAAATGTTGGTTTGACCGTGAAAAATGTCAGGAGGGTATTAAGACCCTTAAAAACTACCGTAAGGAGTGGGATGACAAACACGGCACCTGGAAACCGAAACCCCTACACGACTGGGCTAGCCACGGAGCCGATGCTTTTAGGCAACTGGGAGTCCAAATCGACAAACGTCGAAGTGAGACTAAAGTGTTTAGACACGGTTATTAAATATAAATATGCCAGTAGGGAGTAAAACTTCTTTAAGAGAAGAACGTTATCAAAAATATCCAACGAATCAGGAGAGCTGGGTTCCAGAAGGAGATTCAGCAGAACTGATGTCGTTACTTTATGAACATTGGTGGGACGCCTATCAGTTGAGAACACGACCTTGGCACCACTTAGGAGACATTTCCGTAGAACAATTTTGGCAACGATCACGTGACCTATATAATGGTTACGTAGAGCCTTCAGATTCAGTAGAGGATGAATGGAAGTCCAAAGCATTTAAGAAGAAAACACGCCACAAGGTCATTGCGACTGTGGCTTCTTTTATTTCTTCTGGAATTGGAGTTGACTTCTCAGCTTTAGATCAACAGAACAATTTAGACCGAGATATTGCTCGAGTAGCTGATGATACCTACGAGTGGTCACTAGATCGAGAGGACTTTGACTTTAAATGGATTCGTACAATCCTTTCAATGGTTGTTGAGGGTACCGCCTGTTTGTTTGAGGAAATCGCTTATGATGAGCGAAAGGTTAAGGATATTATCGATATTGATTTTGAAACAGGTAAGATTAAGTGGGAAGAAGCAGAAAAAGTTGACTACAAAGGCCCACGTTCAGAGCTAATTCGAATTGAGGAGATGTACCTAGGTGAGGCATTTGAACCAGATATTCAGCGCCAGCCTTACATTTTCCGACGTAAAGTTACTACCTGGGAGCGGGCTGGAGAGTTTTTAGGTAAATACAAGAACTGGAAGTATGTGCGTCCTGGTAACGATAACTTCTTCCAGACTGATGGACAGAACATAGAACGTCGAGAACGTGAGAGTGATGATACAGACGAGAACAACGTAGAGATTCTTTGGTACTGGAATAAGTCTAAGGAGCTTTATTCAATCGTTGCTAACGGGGTACTTCTCACTGATCCAGATGAACCATTTCCATACCCACACAAGCAGTATCCTTTTGCTTGGGACATTCACGAACCGTTTGCTGATGTTAACTTCTCTTGGGGTAATTCACTCCCAATGGTTAACGAGGACGATCAGGTTATTGTGAACTCATTATGGCGACTATTCATTGATTCCGCTAAGTTACGCAATAAACCACCGTTGTTTACATCCAACTTCGAGCTTGCTGGCACTGATTTGGTGGTACCTGGAACAGTGGCAACTAAAGAACCAGACGATGAGATTGAAATTATCCCAGGTCTTGTGCAAGGGCTTACACCAGGTGAGTTTAATGTGATGCAGATGGCAGAAAGGCAGATGGACGAGAACTCAATCGATCCTTTACTTAGTGGTCAGACCCCACAAGGAGACCCTACAGCTACTGAGGTTAATGCTGTTGTTGGTTCAGCAGAGCGTCTACGAGGATTTAGTGAGCAATTTGTAGGCTCATTACTCGTTCAGCACGCACATTTACGCTTGAAAAACGTATTCTGGTTCCTAACACACGACCCAGAATATAAGAGAATTGTTAAAGATAGGGTTAAAACACGAGCCAATCAGACAGGTTATCGTCAGATTAACTTTGTTTCAGCTATTGAGATCCCGAACCCTGTGGATATTATGCAGGAAGAGATTGATCTGGAAGAGAAAGAAGAACCAACCACCATTTTGTATGTGGATAAAGACCGTGTAGAGGACTATCGATACCACATTACGGTATCTGCTACGCCTAAACCACGCCGAAATAGCACATCTAAGCTTCTCCGAGCTATTCAGAAGTACCAGTTCTACGCACAGAACCCACTTATTGATCAGATGGAGAACACTAAGACTATGGTCGAAGCGATGGGTGATGACCCACAACAGATGATGAAACAGCCAGAGATGCCAGAAATGGCACCTCCAGGACAACCAGCTGAGTTACCTCCAGGAGGTCCACCAGGACCAGGGGGTGCTCCAGGGGCACCTGCAACTGTAGGAGTTCCGCCAGGAGCAGCACAGATGGCTGGTAATATTGCAAGTGCAGAAGAACGAGCTGTATGAGAAAATGGCTAATGAAACACCTATCAAGTCGGTTCTATAAGGGAATTGTCCTTAATATTACTGATATTACTGAATTGGGTGTTGAGGAACAAAAAGACTACCTTTCAAGGGCTTCAGATCTGGCAAGTGATCCAGTATTAGAAAATGAGATAAAGAAGATTATCCAGGCCTCGTCACAGAAGATAATAAGGACCTGTAGTAATGACGTAGAGGTGGCGTGGCAACGAGGTGTGATTTACGGAATGGAAGAGTTTGTGAAAAACCTTCAAGGTATGAAACACAAGCATAAGGTTCTTGTGGAGAAGGAAGATAAAGCAAAAAAGAAGAAAAAGTGATATAATATAAGTGTTGGTTCTTTACCTCTCTATCTAGGAAACAGGTAGGGTAAGCGGAATATGTGAAATAGGTGGTGGCTAACCGTCCTCAACCAACTTGATTGGCTTTAAGTAGGGCCACGCTGGAGGATTCGTGGGTTCAACTCCCACTCGCACCGTGTAACCCAGTGGCAATAATATGTCCTGTTTCTGAAGTAGAGTGTATATCGTACCTCTTCTACCTTCGGGTGGAGAGGGGAGCGGATTAGTAACAACAAGGCTGATAGAACTTGTCAGAAATGACTTGAGCCGTTATTAATTCGTTGCCTTCTCTCCCTGTATTAGGAGGGTGCCTCGTCGTGTCTCTTAACCTCACTTATGTGGGGTGGAGAGGTAAGGAACCAGCATAAATACAATTAAACAAACACCTACACTCGCACTATCGGGGGTTGCGACCGCCTCCTAAGTGTGGCGGTTTTTCGTAGGTGTTTCAATCGCCAAACTTAGAAGGCAATCGCACTCTCTGATAGGGGGTGCGATGTTTTTATTAACACCTAGCTGACCCACGATGTGATGTCGTTAAACTCAACATACTGTCTGTATGACGTTAAAAGACGAAAAGGAGATGGAAACTCCTGAAGAAACCCCTGAAGAGGTTACTAGTGAGGAACAACCTGAGGTTCTTGAAGATGAACCCAAGGAGGCGGAAGAAGTCGAAATTGACTATGCAGCCGAGCTTGCTCGGGAACGTCAAGAACGAGCACAGATATCTGGAGCTCTGAAAGACGAAAGGAAACGCCGTAAAGAAGCTGAAGCTAAACTCAAGGAGACTGACGAACCAGTTGCCCCTGGCAGCCCAGAGTCAATCGCCGCAGAGATTACTCAGCAAGTCGAGCGTCAACGTGCGGAAGACGATGTTTGGGAGGCCATTGAAGGTTTAACCGAAAATGAAGCCGAACAAGATTACATCTACTTCTGCTACCAAAATCGTATTAAGCCTACTGGATATAGCCGAAAGGCCATCCGGAACGATGTACGGGAAGCATATCTTCTCGCAAATCGCAAGAAGTATGAGGCTGATGCGGAAAAACGCGTTCGTAAATCTATGGCTGAAACCGAAGCTGTCAAACGATCTTCTGGAACTCCTAAGGGGAGCGTTCAAGAGAAACCAAAGGAAGATTGGTCTAAATACTCTGCTGAGGAGCGTGCACTTCTCGAAAGGCGAGGATTGAAACCAAAAGATGTTAAAAAAGAATTTTAAGAAACAATTATGGCCAAAGGCGACGTTAAAATCAAAGACCCAATGGGTCGTCCGTTGCCTGTCTGGACTTGGCAGACTGAAGCTGCTGCTACCGACATTCTTGCCGGTGAGCCAGTTAAGCTAAAGGCTGCAGGCAGCCCATATGTTATCCCTCTCGCTACAGGTGAGCCAGTAATCGGGACAACTACCCAGATGATTGGTATCGCTGCTTCTGACTCTACCCACACTGCTTCTGCAGACGGTAACGTCGAAGTATACGTACCACTATCAGGTGTAGTTTACTCAGCTAAGGCTACTACCCCAGCGAACATCGATACTCAAGCAGAGCTCAACGCTTTGGTTGGTGATCGAGTTACTTTCGACCTTACTTCAAGTGTTTACACTGTTGATGAGGACGAAGGGGATGACGCACCACACGGGCTTCAGATTGTTGGTGGAAGTGCAGCTACGCTGGATCTCTACTTCGCAATCCGACCTGCATCTGTCGAGGGACCAATTGCCTAGTTTCTTCCCCTTACTAACTAATCGAGACCTATGAGTTTTAATAGTGCCCTGAACCCCAACGTGGTCAAGACCGCTCTTGACGATGTTTGGGATACAGAGTGGACTCAGGAGCAACACCCAGGTCACGCTACCGCTGAAACCAGCTACGTATTCCACCAGGATTCTGCTGATTCTAGCGCCGTGATTTTGGAGCTCTTTGGTGGTGTCGGTCAGTGGGAAGAAACGGCTGAGGAGCAAGACCTCCCAGACGGGACCCCACGGATCACAAACCAGAAAACATTTACGGTTGTTAAGTTTGCTAAGCACGTTGACATTCCTAAGGAATTCTTCGACGACAACAAGCACGGTTCTTACGAAAAGATGGTTAAGAACTTTGCACGTCGTGCACGAACTACTCGGGATTCAAATGCTTTCGGCATCTACCGTAACTCGTTTACTACCACTACCACTGCTGACGGTGCGGCGTTAATCTCTGACACCCACACAACCATCTCAGGTGACACTGTCGATAACAAGCTTACTGCTGCTTTGACAGAAGCTTCTCTTGAAGAGGCTTTCGTTAAGCTTTATGAGCAGAAGGCTCAAGACGGTGTGATTGATGGTCACGTAGCTCGAGTACTTTTGGTACCTCCAACTCTTTTCAAAGATGCTTGTGAGATTACCAAGTCTGAGCTTCGATCAGGTACTGCTGACAATGATCTTAACTACTACTCACAGATTTACCCAGGTTTGATGTGTTACACATCTTCATACCTTGGTGCTGCGGCTGGTGGTTCAGACACTGCTTGGTGGGTACTTGGTGACAATCACTCAATTACCCGATGGATTCGTGAAGGTGTTAGCACAGATCTAGTGCCGTATGAATTCACCCGAAATGACGTATACCAGTACAAAGGCCGCTTCCGTGAAGTTTACGGAGCAATGACCTATGAAGGTATTGTCGGATCTGATGGATCAGCTTAGAAATCCACTTTAGAGAGCTTTAGAGGGTGAGCTCTAATCACCCTCCCCCCTCGGGGGCTTAAATTTAAAGCGGTAGCAGACCCCATTTGGGAGGAAGGCTAGGTAACTAGCGCATATCTGGCACGCAACAAAACTATGGCAGGTTCAAGTTTTACAGGACCACTTAAGATTAAAAAAGCAGACGGAAGTAAAGTTACTTTCGTCGATGCAGACGGTAACCTCGTCGCAGGAACTGATATTAAGTTCGGTGACGGGGACGCTCTTATTGATACCAACGACAATGAGTTGATGGTAATGAGCGTTACTGCTGCAGCAGTTAATGAGATTACTCTTGCTAACGCAGCAACAGGTAATGCGCCTTCTTTCGCAGCTACTGGTGGCGACACTAATGTTGACCTCAAGTTGGATGCAAAGGGATCAGGTGTCGTTGATCTCGCTAGCCCTGTTGCACATTCAACTGAGGATACAATCTCAGCTTCAGGTGCAGTAAGCCTAACTGCTTCAATCACTTTAATTGATTCAACCTCAGGTGTTCAGGCCAATACATTGGCTGATGGTGTGGTTGGACAGCACAAGTACTTGGTTATGACCGTTGACGGTGGTGACTCAGTTTTAACACCAGCTAACTTGCTTAATGGAACCACACTTACATTTGACGATGTTGGTGACTCAGCACATCTCGTATTTATGGGAACTGGATGGGTTTCAGTAGGTGGAACAGCAACTCTTGCATAAACTTCTTAGAGTGAGGTGGGGTCATCTCACGATGGCCTCACTCATAAGAAGTGTATCGAACACATAATCACGAAATATGAAAATCTTAAATCCACAACTTCAGAATCAGGTATCTCTGCAGACTCCAATGCCAGTAGATGATATGAGTGTATCCTCTGCTGTCACTGCAGTAACTGGTGAAACTGTACAGTTTTATTTCGATAACTCTGGTACACGAACCATTGACGCTGGTCAGGCTGCAGGAGTAGCTGTTTCTGGACAATTAGCAAACAAGAATATCTTTGATTCAGCTGGATCAAGGGTAGCTTCTTTTAATGACACTTCCCTAACGTTCACATCAACTGCGTTTACCACAGAGGTACGACGACCAGTTGATACGGCTACTTGGGAGACCGCTCAGTTTGATACCTGGGCAAATAAGCTTGCCGTTGCAACCTCGGGGTTAGCAAATGGTGAGTACTGGGTAGATTACCGATCAGGAACACTTTACGGTATCAAGGCTTCTTCTCAGGTAACCCTTACTTCTACTGGATATAGCATCAACAAGGCTCTATCAGGAGGAGGTGGAGGAGTTGCATCAGACGTGAATATTGATGAGATCGGTGGAACAACAGTTGTAACCGGAGGTGTTAATGGATCTTTGGGTATTGGAGGTAACGTAGCTCACGATGATGCAGATGCGGGAAATCCAGTTAAGATTGGAGGACGAGCCCGTAGTACTCAGATGACTGCAGTTGCTGAAGATGATCGGGTAGATGCTGCTTATAACACGACTGGTGGCGCGATTGATGCTGTTTACACTTACGCAACACAGTCAAACCGAAGTGAGGAGATTGATCCTCTAGCTCAGCAGCATCGTGAAATCACAATTCTTGATGAGACCAACATCACAACGAACACCACTGGATACGTTTATATTGATATGGATAACTTCCGCGGGTTCAGCATTCAAGGTGAAACCTCAGGGGCTACTCCTACGGACGTGTTGACCGTGACAGTTGAAGCCAGTAACCAGGATGATGGAACTGATCCAGCTTCTGTTGCTTGGCAGGATGTAACTAACGCACTATTTGGAGTTGCTAGTTGGGTTGACACTGACTTCTTTGGAATCGTTGATACACAGGTGCCGTTCAAGTGGGTTCGAGTTAAGTATGTTACCTCCAACGGTGGTGGTAATGATGCCGACTTAACAATGTTCCTCAAGAAGATGTTCTAGAGACATTTAAGGAGGGTTAACTATTAAACATTGAATTATGTCAGTAGTTCTAACATCAGGCATTGACCTGAAATGGAGAATCAATCCTGATAATTCGGATGAGATTCAGGCCCTCAAGAATGTATGTATTCCAGACAAGTCCTTTGATCACATTGAGAGTATTGATGAAGCCTCACGATTCGTAGTTGAGAATGAACATAATGGAACCTCGGCTTCCGCTGGAGTCGAAACTATCAATGATCAGGGAGATGTGATGTCAATGGGAGTTGCTAGCTCAAATTATGATGTGGGAAGTGATGCAATTCTTCCTAGAGAAGGTGGACTTTCACTGAGTTCAGGACAGATGATGGGGTTTCTGAACACTTATGACAAAGGTTTTAAGTGGACCAATAACCCTACAGATGACGGAAAATTGGAAAATACGGATTGTATTCTAATGAATCTCGATGAGGACGGAAATCTCTGGATTAAGGGAGATATGAACGACGGTCACTTGGGTGAGATCAGGGCTTTTGCTCTTAGTATGGCTAATGCGAAGTCAAAAGGAGAGCTTCAGGATCTTGGGTGGGCGATTTGTGATGGAACCACACCTGCTTCTCAGGGTATTTCTGACGCAACCATCACCTCTACACCTAATCTGGACCACAGATTCCTAAGAATGAGTGATGATGAGACATCTGGAACCACTGGTGGACAGGACACCCTCACTCTTACACAGGGAGATTATGATGATAATGGAGAAGTCGGAGTTAAAAGAATCGAGGGAATCAGTTCGGGTGAATTAGATGCAAAACCACCGTATTACGAGGTCGTCTACTTCATTAGGGTCAAATAGTATGGCCAAATATTCACTTGAACTCACTACTTGGGAAGTACGGATGTTAAAAATCATAATGTTCCTAGTGATTGCTCTGGCAGCACTTGGAATATCGATGATAATGATAGCTACTCCAGTAGAGATTCAAATAGATCAACAATTAATTGAACAAGTATGCCTAGAAAAGCAAAATATGTCGGAATGAAGAAAAACAAGAAGGGTGGATATACCCTCAAATTCCGAGCTAAACGAAAAAAAACACCTAGAGTTAAAGTAAGTGTGGTTAAAACCAAAGGTTGGTAAGAATATATGAAAAACTATCCAACATCAGCTATAAGCATTGAACAATTCTCTCGACTTAACATTTCTGCAGGTCAAGCGGGTGGACTTAGGAGTGTAAATAAGTTTGGACGTTCAACTAATGTAGATGACGGTGTTGATACGGATATCTGGGATGGAGCAAATTCATCTGATGATATTGATATTTGGGTTGCTCCTACTCAAGCACGAACTCATCAGATTACCTCTACGAGCGCTAACGATACTTCAGGAGGAACTGGAGCACGAACGATTGAAGTTTTTGGATTAGTAGATTGGGATACAGAGGAAACTTCTGAAACAATTACAATGAATGGAACAAGTAATGTTGCCACAAGTAATCAATATGTGATTATTCATCGAATGAAGGTTATGACATTTGGTTCGGCTGGTCCTAATGTGGGGCAGATCTCAGCTACAGCGGATACTGATGCAACTGAAACAGCCTTTATCCTAGCTGGTGAAGGTCAGACACAGATGGCTATTTATGGGATTCCGAGTTGCTGTAATGCATTCGTTACCAAGTTTTATGCCAGTACATTGCGAGCAAACCTCGGGACCAGTGAAGCACACGTTGATATGCGGTTACTATATAACCCTATTCCTGATCAAGACGAGACTGGGTTCCTTGTAAAGCATTCATTTGGTATTGGAACGCGTGGATCAAACCCAGCTGAGCACGATTATAATCCGTATAATAAGTTTGAAGGTCCAGGCATTCTCAAGATGCAGGGAGCAGGCAGTGCAAATAACTTAGATGTCAGCGCTGGATTCGACATCATCTTAGAAACAATAAATAATTAATAGAAAAATATGAAAAATCTATCATCGGCTTTGAAAGACAAGACCCTTGAAGACCTCAAACCAGAGGCAACTGGTTCAGTTAGTAATCTCATTGAACCAACTAAAGGACAGATTGAAACTATTATGGGAATGCTCAAAGAGGGCAAGACCTATAGTGAAATTAAGAAAACAGTAAGAAAGATTACCAAGAAGGATGGTAAGCAAGTCTCTGCTCAGGGATTCAGTTTTGCACAGATTAAGGAGATTGACTTAGCTCGTAAGGCTAAGATCGCGGAGCTTACACCAGAACCAGAAGAAGAAGTGTAGAAATCACGGGGGAGTGCACGTGGTTGCTCTCCCCCAGCCATTAACTAAGAAGTCCGTCAGGACAGGGGAGCCTATAATTTATGAGTTTACTTACCAGATATTCATTACCAGCCGAGAGAGCACGTGATTGTGTTTTTATTGATATATTTGAGGACACATCTCTGGTTGTTGAAAACGGTGGAACCATTACTGGAACACCAGTGATTGATTTTGAGTTTCAGGGCGATGGTTCAAGTTATATTGTTTATGACACTGTTGGTTTCGAAGATATTACCACTGGCAATATGGCAATCGTGATGAGGTTTAGAACTGGTACCATTGATGGAACGGCACAGAATCTAATTTCTCAGGCTGACGGTACTGGAACAGGACGCACCTGGATTGGAATTAGTTCAAATAACAAAATTAGCACTTCACTTAGTGGTACTTTCCGTGAGGGTTCAACAACACTTCAGAGTAACACAGAATATATTACTTCATTTAGATTTGACGGATCTACAGTTAAAGTTTATTTAGATGGAGTGGAAGAAGTTAGTGCATCCGACACTATTGATGAAGGAGCTGACGGTAATTTCATTGTAGGCGCCAATAAAACTCTATCTGACCCCATTGATAATGAATTTGCTATCTGCGATATTAGAGTCTTTAAGAAGGGTCTTACAGTGCAAGAGCATCTTGATTATGCAAGCGGTGCTCTATGGAATTACCTGAATGAGGCTGATTTGCATTTACCAATGAAACTTGAAAATCACGATCCAACCAATAGTAAAACATTGGACGTATCCTCAAATGGTTTCGACGGTACATTAGTCAATGGACCTACAAAATTAACTAATACAAAAGGCTATCGATTTAATGGAACAAATCAGGAGATAACTTTGGGGGATGTCTTAAATGTGGGGTCTGATGATTTCAGTTTATCATTCTGGGTAAAGTTGGTTTCAAGAAGTTTAACTGAAACATACACAGGAGTTATGATGAAGGGTGAGTTTGTTGATGGATGGGCTGTTAATTTTGGTGGAACTTCTAATCCAGGAAAATTACGTTTTCGTTTAAATGATGAGGTCGGTTCAGCATCAGATATTTTTTCTGATCGTGCTTTTGATCCCAATGTATGGGTTCACGTGGTTTTAACAGCTGAAAGAGACTCCGCTTCTGGATTGAAAATGTATTTAAATACAATTCAACAAACAGATACTAGTGATGGAGTAAACTTTGATATTTCTGATAATAATACGTTCCGAATTGGTAATGATGACCTTGATCGATATGGGAATATTGAAATAGCTGAGGTAAAACAGTGGCAACAAAGAATACTGACACCAATGATAATTAACGATATTAATTTTAGAGAAGAAAAGCAGTTTAACGATTTATAGTATGTCAATAATTCAAGAAAAAATTAATTCTGGAGCTCTTCAACGTTGGTTTGATTCTCGAAGTGGAACTTTTTCTGATCTTACTGGAAATCAAGTTGACCTGGGCACAGCCAACATCACAGCTATTAATCCTAGAACTGGATTTGTTTTTAACGGTGTCGATGATCGTTTGGTAACAACATTTGATGGAACTACTGGAGATGAGGTTAGTGTCGTCGTGCTTTTTAAGAGTAAGTTGATGAATGCTGGTTTATTTTACGTTCTTGATAATAGTGCTGGAGCAGCTGGGTATGGTTTGCGAATTGATGCAACAAATAACGAGTTGGATTGGTTTGTTTATAGTGGAGGAGCTACAGGACTCGTAACCACCGATATTTCTGATTATGATGAAGGAAAAGATTTTGTAACAGCCGCTGGAGTCCATACAACAACCTATAATAGACTTTTCTTAAATGGGGTTCAAACCTCAAATACTAATTATGATGCTTCTGGTGGTATCGATACTTCAGCGGATACGATGGAGATTGGATCAGTTGTGGAAGGTGGAAATTACTTTGAGGGGGATATTGTTGCCGTTCTTACATTTACTGAAGCTCTAACTGATACTGAAGTGGCTCAAGTTACGGAAGAACTCCAGGCTCTAGTTTGGCCAACTAAACCTATGGGCCAATCAAAGGCCCCTCAGTTGATTAATATCAACAAACCCAACTTGGTTGGTGGGTGGAAAATGAGCCCACAAGGTAACAAAATTATTGATCTGACCTCGTCTGGAAATGATGGGACTCTTGTAGGACCTTTTCATAAGAGCGATATTATTGGAGATGCGCTGAGTTATAATGGAGTTGATAATTATGTGACTTTTGGAGATGTTTTAAACTTCACTGATGATGCTTCTTTTATCATTACTTTGAGAACAACTGATTCAGATGGAGTTATTTTCTCTAAGTGGAATACCGCTGGGCTTAATCGGTCTTGGAATGTACGACTAGCCACAGGAAGGCCAGGGTTTACTATTAGTAGTGATGGGTCAAACTTCGAGAATGAGAATGCCTTGGGAGCAGTTAATGATAATGTGCCACGTCAGATTGGAATTGCTTATGATAAATCTGAAGATACCGTTGACTTTTATATTGACGGCAACTTTGATTCTACAGATACCTTTACTACAGCCACTGGAGGCATAAACCAGGGAACTGCTGATGTGCGAATGGGTGATGAAGAAGCTGGTTCTGTTGGAGGGTTTCTGGATGGAGACATTTATGATATTCAGCCATATGATGCCAAGTTGGAAGCAGCTGATTTTGCTGCCGAGTACGCTAAGCTTGCTGCAACAGTTCAATATAAATCTGATTGGGGTACACCAGTTTCAACAGCCAACAGAACCTCGGGCTTTTTAGAGGATACTGGATGGCAGATAGATTCAGGAGCTTGGAAAATAAGTACTGACACAATCGATGGTCAGAAAGTAAAAGTAATTGAATGTGTTTCTGATGGAATTCTTTATCTGGACACACTTCAGTTTATGACAGAAGAGGATGGTGCCTTTGGAAGCTGGAAATTTTATATCAACAAAACTGATTCTGGTAGTGCAATGATTACGTTATTTTTGGCTAATACAGTAGGAGGGGCTGGTTCAGGAAATAATTATAATCTGCGATTTGCGGCAGATGAGAGTCTCGGAGTTAGGCGTGCATCAGGCGCTGTCTTTATCGATGCTGGGACCAAAGAGTTGAATACTTGGTATGAAATTAAAATAACACGACGGTATGACGGGTTATTTGAACTGTTTGTTGACGGAGTTTCTGAAGGAACAAGTACCGATATCACTGTCTTGGTTTCTAAGTTAATGGTTCTTGATTATGATGCAGGAGACAAAATTGCATTTGCTGATGTTAAAGGAGACCACGCGATAGCTAAGTATTTAGGAATTATCTAATTATTTATGGAGGAGACTATAGTTACAGAAGTATTAAGCCTTGGAAAGTATGGGACGATAGGAGTAATGATCGCCCTCATCCTTTTGTGTGGTACGACGATCTGGATGCTATGGAAAATGGCATCTAATCACATAACCCACTCCAACGAGGCGTTCAACAAAAACACCGAAGCTCTGACAAAACTCATTGACGCTCACAATAATAGTGAAAGAACGATTGATGAGAATACCAGAGTTCTAAGAAGAATTAATAGTAAATTATGAGCAAAACAGGATTTCTCAAAGACAGTTTTGACCCAAGAGATTATTGGCTTGATGAAGTACAGCTTCTTTGTGGGGAGGAAACAAAGGAGATTCCTGATTCATACGTAGTGCCAGATCTCAAGTTTGATCATCAGGCTGGGTATCCATACTGCGTTTCATATGCAATTACAACAGCTCTAGAGAAGAAGATTAGATCATATACAGGGGTTGTTAAGGCTTTCAGCCAACCACATCTATTCCATCATAGTGGTGGGTCACAAAACGGTAGCTGGATTCGTAGGACATTAAATACTGTTGTAGATAAAGGGTGTATCCCAGAGGCTCGTTTACCACGGCCTCAGGATAAACCAAAAGACTGGTTCGATAAAATGCAGAAAGAGGCTGAGAGCATTCCATTCGCTGATTCTAGTCGTTTGAAAGTGTATGCACGAGTAGCAATGGAAGAACCGATGATGAAACAGGCCATTATCGACCACGGACCGATTGTCACTTCCCTATCAACCAACAGAGCTAACTTTGTACAGCCAAACTACTGGTCAAAGAAGTTCACCAGGTTTACTAAGACTGATACACACGCTGTGTTGATCGCAGGTTGGGATGAGGATGAAGAAGGTAAGTACTGGATAATCTTTGATAGCCTAAATGGCGGAAATTACGGAGTAGGAGATCACCAGGGATTGTTGGACGGGTATCATCGAATTAGTAGAGAGTACGACTTCTATTCAGGATACGTGATGGTAGAGCTCCCTGTGAACGTAAATCACGAGCAGGTGAAGGAAGAGGTGATCAAGAACCGAGAGGTAGAATTCAGTGTTGCGTTAAGTCATTACGGTAAGCCAAGAGACTTCAGTAAAGAAGTTGAAGTGGCAAACGAGTTAAGAAGGCAATTTGAAGACTTTAAGAACCAATCAGTACTGGAAGCAGCCGGCAAGTTCTGGACAACTTATATCAACGCTGTTGCTTACGGGAATTACAGTTATAGGGATTGTATCAACGATTGTTATAACTGGCGTCGTACGGGAAACCACGCCTTCAATCTAAATAAAGTACGCGGATGATATGCCTTTCAAGAGAATCACAAAGGGTAAGAATAAAGGGAAGTACAGAACACCGAGTGGAAAGGTTTATACAGCAAAGCAGGTGAAAGCATATCACGCTACTGGAGGTTGGAAACGTAAATCTCGTAAACGTAAATAATTAAGTAACCATATTTATATGGCATACGCTAAGATGAAAGTAAAGGGGAAAGCGAAGGTAAAGCCTTCACGCCGTCGAAAGCGACGATCCACTCCTAAGGGGAAGCGCAAACGAACGGTAATGCGATATGGCAAAAGGAAGTAAAAGGTGGCAGCTCGATAAAAAGGATCTTACAAATATTCTAAAAGTGCTGGGATATTCTGTAGGGTCAGCACTCTGTGCCGCCTTAATCGCAGTATTAGCACAAGCAGATATTCCAGAAGCGTGGTTATTCATTGTTCCCCTAGTGAATACGTTACTGGTAACTGCTAAAAAATGGTTTGAAAGTAATTCTTAATAAAAATCCCTATGTTCGAAGAAGAACAGAAGACTGAGGAGATGGTCGAAGAGACCACCGAGGAAACCCCAGAGGAAGCTCCAGCCGAAGAAGCTGAAGAAGCCGCTGAGGAGACCGAGGAGACTGAGGAAGAAGCAGCTGAATAGTCAACTCACAATCTCGGCCTCTCAACGTTAGGGGCTGAGGAATGAGCTGATTATCTGGCGTGTTCGGGTAGACGACACCCCGGAGGAAGGCAAAAACTGGCGATTCCCGTACTCAGTTTTGACCCCATCTCTATGGACGAGTCAATCACTCGACATCTATAAGTCGTACTACATAGGGATGGGGAACTAAGCCGAGTAAATATGTCAAGAACACTAAACGATTTCGAAACACAAATTCAGGACCTACTCCGAGATACTACTGGGGGTACGGTTACAACCGATGCGGTAACCCGATTTCTAAATCGGCGTATTCGAGAATTACGCAACCGACACGGAGTACACGGTGGTCGTAATTATTCAAGCATTTCAGTATTCCCTGGTATTTACGAATATCCTCTCCCTAGTGACTATGGAGACTTTATTAACATTCAGGATCGTGAGAATCCACTGAACTTCTATGAAACCACAGCCGACGAATTCTGGACTCGCCTTAATCAAATTGATGACGCCTTTGCTATTAATGGTACTCTTGGTGCTAACTTTTGTTTGATTAAGTCAAACAAAGCGGGTACATCAGCATTAGTACATAACTGTGATTCCCTCACGGATAATGGGACTTGGAGTGCAGACACAGTTAATTCAGACGCCCTTAACTTGGTAGCAGATACAGAGGTATACAAGACCGCAGGAGCCTCTCTTCGCTTCGATATTGATGTTTCCCAGTCAGTTAATGATTATGCCGCGATTGTCAATTCAGACCTCACAGCAGTCGATTTGAGCCGTCAGGAGGACATTGGAACCCTGTTTATCTGGGTTTATCTTCCTGAGGTAACAAATATCACAAACGTAACAGCCCGTTGGGGAAGTTCTTCTACAGATTATTGGTCAAATAGTACGACTGAGCAATATAACGGAAATTCTTTCGCAGTTGGATGGAATCGAGTAGGCGTGGCCTGGAGTGGTGCAAGTGAAACAGGAACACCTGACTCAAGTGCGGTTGATTACCTTTATGTACAGATTTCTTATGGAGCAGCTCAGACGGACGCAAACAACTTCCGTGTAGATGACATCGTTATGAAAGGCCCAAGTGAGTGGGAGCTGCAATATTACAGTAAGAATCTATGTGAAGATTCCTCAGGGAATACCCAGGAAGAACTCTCAGATGGAGACGATACAACTGTTATTGATTCAGCGTTTGATGACTGGCTCTTCTATATGGCTTTAGCAGACGCTTACTGGACCAAGGAGTTATATCCTGATGTTCAGACAGCAAAACAAGAGGCAACTAATATTCTAGGTCGAGTGCTACCTCGTTATCACAGCGACCGTAATCGAGCACGTAAACGATACTACTAGTATGGCGCAAACAAAGTGGCAAATTGTAGAGAAATTCGATGATGGATTCTTGCAGAAGCGAGATGTGACCCAGATGCCTGCTGGGGCTCTTATTGTTGGGTCTCAGAATGTTGTAATTACCGATGGTGATCGTATTGCTGTTCGTGAGGGTACAAATATCTTTGGGGCTTCTAGCACTAACACTACTCCGATTACATCAATGCACACTTTTAGAAAGAGAAATGGAAGTGAAATAATGATGCGCAGTTATGATGAGGTGTTAGAGTACTACCACCCTGACACGGCAGCCTGGGAGAACTTAAATGATGGATATACTGCTGCTCAGGAGTTTGGATACGCTGATCACAATGTGAACACCGACAATGAAGACTTTGTTTATTTTGGTAACGCCGTTGAGCCTTACACACGATGGAATGGAGTTATTACTCTACTAGACGGGGCCTTGAGTGGGGGTGAAACAGAAGTAACCGTTGATACAGTCCTTTCAGACGATGTTTTTTACTCAGCTACAGCAAGTGCCACTACTACAACTACACTAGATATTGCTAGTCCTGCTTGGGGAACTGACCTATGGAATGGATTTTACGTATACATTACTAGTGGAGCGCAGGCAGGAAAGATCAGTAAGATTACAGCAACTACAAGCAATCAGATTACTTTTGGGGCTATTGCAGGACTATCTGGTACCCCAACTTTTGAGATTCGTAAAGTGCGTTTCGCCGACAGTGGAGGTGCAGCTCAACAGAGACTTCGTATTGGTACATCAACTGTCACATATACTGGATTTGACGATTATCAGACTTTTTCTGGGTGTTCAAACGTTCCTGCGGCTTCTGATGACGCAGCGGTATGTCAGGCAGTCTATGAATTAGCAGATCAGCAATATCCACGGGGCAATATTTTCCTGGTGTATAATACACGTATGTTCGTGTCTGGAGTTAAGGGGCAGGAATCGACAATTTACTACTCTGCTATTGCAGATGCCACAGATTTCACTTTCTCTTCTCCTCGTACTGCTGATGAAGGTGGGACCATTGATACTCCAGAAGGAGGAGGGCCTATTACTGGTTTGGAGCTCCAAGAAGACGTTATTTACATCTTTAAAGAGAATTTGGTTAAAACTCTTACTTTCACTCAGGATGCTAACGATTTGCCACAGATTCAGCCTCTCATCGAGTCTGTTCAGATGGGCCCATTAACAAACAAGAGCGTATTTAAGGTGGATAACCAGGTATATTTTGTTACTCGTGAGGGTGGTGTGAAGAACATTGGACGATCCAGAGACTATGATTACGTGCAGTCAAAGCAGTTATCAGATCCTATCGTGGGGTTTGTAGATGATAAGGTGTTCACAGATGCAGCGGGTGTTTATTACAAGCAGAAGGCTTACGTTGCCTGTCAGCAGGCAGATGGAACCTTTAATGATTTGGTTTTACCATTCAATTTCCAAAAAGGTGCTTGGGAGGCTCCAATTTACGGTATTAATGCAAGTTGTTTCACGGTTTATGACAATAAGCTTTATTACGGTAGCGCTACTACCCCAGAAGTTTATGAGATGGAGGTAGATGACCGATATGATGATAATGGCGCCCCGATTGAAGCCATTGCACGGTTTGCATACAACAATTATGGGGCTCCTGCCAATCCAAAAGAGTATGAATCAGTATTTATGGAAGGTTACATTAGTGAAACCACCACAATTACAGTAAATGTTCGATATAACTATCTTGGAGCACAGGAGACACGTACGGTAGAACTTTCAGGGACAGAAGAAGATTACATTATTGAAAACTTCAACGTGAACGTGCTTGGACGCTTCCAGTTAGGAGTTCAACCACTAGGAGGGATAGTTCCTGAAGATGATAGACCAACAGAGTTGAGTAAGTTCCGTATCTATTTCCAGACTACTCGTCAACCATTTTACGAGTTGTCAATAGAGGTCGGTAGCAACACAGAGGGTGCAGAGTGGGAAATTCTACGATTTGGAACAGATGCAAAGATGCTACCTAATCCAGTAACAAAATTAAGAAAACAATTAGCTTAACTTAGCGACATATGGCTGATAACAAAAAATACATTTCAGTAAAACCTACACGGCTGAGTTCAGGTGTCACTTCAACTGATACATCTTTTTCAGTTGCTGAGATCAAAGACATTGCTGGAAATGATCTTACAGCATCAGATATTGGTGATTTAAACTGGGGTGTATTTGAGCCAGAAAGTTCAGAGCAAGTCGAATTCTTTACCTGGACTGGATTCACAGGAACCTCAATCACTGGTGTGACTCGTGGAATCCTGCCTAAACAACCTTATACAGAGAATGCTTCATACAAGAGGGCCCACGCTGCTGGAGTACGGGTGGTATTATTTACCAACGCTCCAGATATGTATGATTCATTCGCCAATAAGGACAATGATGAGACCATTACAGAGACTTGGACGTTTACCAATCCTAATTATCCGAGAATTGATTCTTATGTGGCACCAACAGCCGATGAACAATTTGCCCCTAAGAAATATATAGACGATATCGCAATCGCGGGTGCTCCTGATGCTACAACCACTGTTAAAGGTATTGTAGAAATTGCAACTTCAGCGGAGAGTCAGGCGGGAACTGACACTGGTGGAACTGGAGCAAGTCTCGTCGTGCTTCCTAGTGATATTGCTACTAACATTCAAGAGGCGCAGTTCTTGTTTGCAGCAGACGCTGGTGGAACCGATGCCTATGCCATTACAATAGCTCCTGCTATCAGTGCATATACAACGGGACAATCATTCTATTTCACAGCCAATACAGCGAATACAGGAGCAGCTACCTTAGATGTTAATGGAGTTGGAGCGATCACTATTAAGAAGTTTCACGACCAGGACTTAGAGGACGGCGACATTGAATCAGGATCAGCAGTACACGTTATTTACGATGGTACTAACTTCCAATTACAGACCCCGCTTGCCACTAATCTGTCTACAGCAGTGGTAGATGACGTAAATTCTTTCTTCGCTGATCCAAAGCAGCAACAGATTACGATTAATGAAACTGCAGCCCAAGATATTGCGGCAGGAGATCTCGTAGCAATGGAATCAGATGGATTACACCGAGTGAGAGCAACCGACATTGGAACTGAGGATTATATTGATACCACTGATACTAAGTCTGATGGTGTACGGATCACTGGTAGAATTAGATCATTCGATTCTGCAACTTCTCTTCGAAGGATTATTAGTTATTTAGACGATGATGCTAGTGCGCGTCGATCCATTGTTGGAGCATATGATTTCAACGCAGATTTTGCATCGGTATCAGCTTACTCTCCATTGTCAGCCAGTGTTACAGCAGGAATTGCTGGGGACGTGTTTATGAGTGATGTTTGTCAGTTTGCCGATGATGAGTATTTGGTTGTTTCTTCTGATGGTGGTGATATTGATGCAGTCTATGTTGAAACTACTGGGGCGTTGTCTCAGGGAGCAGCCGCTTCTATTAGTACTACAGCATTGTTTGGTGTGTGTGCCCCTTATGACGCCACAGAAGCTATTGTATGGGGGTATAACTCAGGAGGGGCAACTGGAATCCAGGCGTTTGAGATTAATTTGTCAGGTACAACCATTTCGGTTGGAACCACCTCGACATTTATTAGCTCGAGCAATTCCCTCAGACTGCACGGTGCTGCACGATTTGGTACTAGTGATTTTTACGGAGTTCTTTATTCAGATGGTGATGATACTAAGTTGTATTTCGTGATTGGTGAATACGATCAGCCTAATGGTAATTTCAGTGCTGTTGGAACCCCACTTGAAGTTGAATCTGCAGCTGTTATGGCACAATATCAAACAGCAACCCTTGTTGGAGTTGATGATACACATATGGCCATTGCTTATGTGGTTGGTTCTAATGCAAAGGTTGGAATCTATTCTCGATCCTCAACAACCGCTACAGAAGAAGAAAAAATTACCCTGACTCAAGCTGCTGAATCTAATGTAGGAATCGGAATGGAATTGATTGGGAGTTCAACATTAGGAGTATGTTACGAAGATTCAGCCAATACTTCTGTTGCCTTTATGGTAGAAATTGAACGTGATTTGGATGATATCACTCAAATCGATGAGCAAGGTCTAGCCGCCTCAAACGGAGGGGGAGGAGTAATTGAATTGTATCGAGATAAATGGGCTTTTGCCTATGAACTTAACAGCACCTCCGATATTAACCTGGCTGTATACGACCTGACAGTTAATGTAAATAGTTTTATTGGTGCAGCTCAAGCGGCCATTGATAACGCAGCAACTGGTGATATTACAGTTAATGGATACGAGGATACGTTTACAGGTCTAACTCAAGGAACTCCATATTATGTTGATTACGGTGGCGATACTACATCCGATAAAACAATCTATCAGTCTGATAATCAAGTTAAAGCGGGCGTTGCGTTATCAGCGACTGAAATGGATATAAAATAAAGAAATATGCCTAATAAGCCAAATGTAGTAACACAAGATAAGTCTGGGAATGTATGGATTAATGCCAAGCTGTACAAACAGACTGGTGATCCCTCTGCGGCATCACAAGAAGTAAACAAGCTCCTGAATAATCCTTATCAGAAGTATATTTTAGGTGATACTGGTGGAGAGACATATCGTAAATACTACACGGCGAGTGGGGCAGATAAGAATGCTTCTGATTCTTCTGGAATATCTACCAAAGAACTGGCAACTACCACGACTGGACCAACCGGAAAAACATTCGCTCAAGGTTATTCTGATGTGATCGCTTCTAATCCTAATCTTAAAGATTATTTTGGACAGGGTGGGACAACTAAGGAAATGGAAACTGCAACCAAGCAATTAATGCTTGAGAACATTGCTACTCAAATGGGTGATAAATCGGTTATTGGATCAGAGGCAGCAAGACGTGTATTTGGAGACATTGGAACAGGGTTAGATGATGAAACACAGAAATTAATGGAAGGTCAGGCTCAGATCGATGGGCCGCCACCAGAGATGCAACAACAGTTTCAGCCTACCCCTGATTTTCAAATGCAGATGCCGCAACAGCTACAGCAGACTGGAGGGGTTGATCTAAGCTCTTACGGAATTCCAGCTGATACTCCTTCTGATTCATTAACACCAGAACAGAAGAGGCTTTATGAAGGAATTCAGAAATTAAACCAAGAGACATTCGACTCTACAGTTCAGGAGATTCAGAGATGGGTACAGGAGCAAACCGCAGCAGTCAAGACCGAACAGGAGAAAGCTATGGGAGCCTCTCGCGTGGCATTAGCTCGAATGGGGGCGCTACAAACAACCTCAGCCGCTACACAATACGTCAATGATCTGCAATCAGAATACACCGATAAGTTATCTGGAATAGTCCAACAAGGAATCTCAGCCATCAACACTGCCCAAAGAGCCAAATCAGAGGGTGACTTGGAAATATTGTCTCAACAGATCGAGAACATTCGACAGAACAAACAGGATATGATGGCAGAGCAGGCTCAATTTATGGACAATCTCCAGGCAATGGAAAATATCGCGAAACTGCGCAGGGATAGCGTCACGGGCCAAATTGATGCGATGGTGGCATCTGGTATGACTGAGGATGATGTACCTGAGGGTTATTTGGGATATCTGGATTCTGCGGCAGGTTATGCCCCTGGAGTTTCTGCTGGATTGATGCAGATGGCGGAAAGAGAACGTTCTATCCAAGAATTCCAGACAATGCAAGAGGCTGAATCAGCATCAATTCAGAGAACATCTGATCTTATAGATCTGCTCAACAAGGTGCCTTACGGCCAATCTATCGAAATAAACGGTTCTGTATATACTGGAATGGATAACGGTATGGAGTTCAAGGGATATGAAATAGATAAAACTACTGGAGATGGAGTTGCAGTAGTTTGGGATAAGAACAGTGGAGGTCTAATGACTCACAAAATGCCAGGTATGGTGTCTCCACAAATGAATTATCAGACAACTTGGGTTGAAAATGGCGACGGAACAAAGACTCTGTGGTATGTCCCTGAGAATCCTAATGCGGGAATAGCAGTTCCAGTACCAGGTGCTTACTCAAGTAACGCCACTGGTGGTGTTGGAGAGAATGCTTTAATGTCGGACTTCCCACAAGGGGAGAGCTTCTCGAATACTTCTTGGTGTGGAGAATACTTACGTAATATTATGGATGAAGGAGTTCTTCCCCCAGTTGGAAACTTCGACACCATCCAGCAGAAACGTGAATGGGCCGATGAAACTATCGGATTTGGTCCTGGACAGCGTCCTCCTCAGGTTGGTGATATCATTGTTACTAACGAACACGCTACTTATGGACACGTCGGTATGATTACCGACATCACGGTTGACCCAAATACTGGCAGGCAGGTAGCAAGATTGGCTGAAAGTAATTATTCTGGTCCTTACCCAACCTATACGCGCACCATTGAGCTTTCGGAGAATAATATGGAAACAGCTGGAGGTAAGGTTATCGGATTCCATACTGGAAAATTGAAGCCAGAATATACTCAAGAGTGGTATTCCACCCCAGGTTTGACAGCGGTTGGTGGTGAAGAGATTGATTGGCAACAGGTAGGAAAAGAACAAAACTTGTTCGGTAAGTTTGAGGGTAATGATACTGTTCAGAGATTCGTTGATGTACAGAACAAGGCTGGAACATTCAATCAGATTATCGATATGGGAGTTGGTGGTCCAGGTGACTTGGCATTGGTATTTGAATTTATGAAAGCACTTGACCCAACATCAGTTGTTCGTGAATCAGAATATGAGGCTGCTGCTAAATCAGGAAACATTTTTGCAGGCAGTTTCGCGAGATTTAATGGGTACCTGAAAGAAGAGGGTGGTTTCTTGCCAGATAATGTGAAGAATTCTTTTAATGATATGGTTCAGGCTAAGTATGGACAGGCAAACAAGGAATTTGAGAATGTCTATAATAGTTACCGAACAATGGCAGTTAATCAGGGATTGAATCCAGATAATGTGGTTCTGGATTATCGTTTGGAATCTCCTGTTGAAGAAAATCAATCTGCAATGGTTACGAATCCTTATTCGAGCACAGATCAAATGAAAAACGAGTTTGGTGATCTACCAGGGGTATCTGAATGGATTGACAGTATGGAAGACCAAGGATTGAACGTTGATCAAATCTATCAATTATTAATGTTTGAATAATATGGGAATATTAGATGACCTCCAAAATACTAGACAAGAAAATAAACGTAAACTGGGAGAGTTTTTGAGTGGTGTCGGAAAGGGGGCTTTGAGTACGGTACGTGGAATTTCTAGTTTAGGTGAAAAAGGTCTTGCTGGTGTTTCTGAGCTTGGAGCACGAGTTTTTGGGGCAGAAGAAGCTGCAGAAACATTTAAAGAGCAGCGACAAGAGCCAGCGGCTGGAGAACTTATTACCGAAGAGATGACCGAAGCAAGAACTCCTATTGAAAAGGCTGGTAAGCTTACGGAACAGGTTGGAGAATTCTTTATCCCCGGTGGTCAGATTTATAGGGCAGGTAAGGGTGTACAGGCCGGTATTAAAGGAATACAACAATTACCAAGAGCTGTCAGAGCAATCGGCGGGTTAACTGGACGTGCTGGCGTTGAGGCTGCTGGTGCTGCTGGAATGACTGCCTTACAACGTGGTGATATAGACAAGGAATCGGGAGAAGCTGCTATCTATGGAGCAATTTTTCCTTTTGGAGGAGCTGGCTTAAAAGGTATTGGAGATGCATCTGGTAAAGTGCTTCAATTCTTCACTCGCCGTTTAAGCGGGGTTCCAACTGAATCAATGGAAATGGCACTTCGTAATCCAGAAAAAATTAGACAGGTGATGCGTCGGTACGCTAATGATATTCCGGGAGGTTTAGACGATCTTCGTGAATCACTTTCCAAGGCAATGTCCGATTATCGAGTTATGTTGAATGAAAACTACGGACGAGCATTGGGTTCAATTGATGAGGGTAAATTTGCTGGAAAGCTTTCTTTGGATGATGTAAAAAACACTTTCCAAGATACACTGAATAAATTCGGTGGTGTTTCAGTGGAGAAAGGCGTTGTCGACACTTCTAAGAGCGTGTTGAGAAATTTTGATAATCAACTTCAGGATATGTATGACTTGATTTATACTTGGGACGACATAACTCCAACTGGATTAAATCGCCTGAGACAAGTAATTGATTCAAGTTATACACAGAATCTTACCGCTGCCAGCGTTGATAAGGGGGCACGAAAGTTTAATGCACTTGTGGGGGAAGTTCAGGATAATCTTAGAAATTACGTAGGCAAAAATGTTCCCGAGATTAAAACTGCTAATGCAGAATTCAGTAAAAACGTTGATGTATTAAAGAGGTTGGAAAATGAGATCGGAATAGGTAGGAATGTGAAAGAATCCACTATTGAGTCAAAACTGCGTCGTACTATGACGGAGAGTGGGGATTTCTATCGAAATCTTATACGAGATTTGGGAGAGAAAACAGGAAATGACTTTTTGGCCGATATTGCGGGGTTGACCTTTGCAAGACTTCAACCAACAGGAATGTCCGCTATTCTGACTTCGCTTACTGGTATTGGTGGTGCTGGTGCGGTAGCAATGGGAGGAGGTCTTCCAGCTTTAGCAGGGATGGCCTCAACATTCGCTATGGCGTCTCCTAGAGTCGTAGGAGAGGTTTTGACTACCTCAGGTAAGGTTCTTAACAAAGAGGGAACACAGCTTGTCAGAAGCCTATATCAGCAATCGGGACTGTCCTTTAACAGGTTCTTTAATGAGTTCGTTGATATTCTAAAAGAAAGCCCTGTTGGGGAAGGTGTGGAATGGACTCAGGATAATATCGATGCATTGAAAGATAGGATGTATAATTCTATACAACAAGAAACGCTTGACGAAGCACGTCAGCGTTTACAGGGCGGTCCTGGTATGACAGGTCTTCCAGAAGATCAGCACAAGACCGCAGTGGAGTCTATGCAGACAGCTTTACCATCAGAGACCCTTGAAGAAATAAGGAATCGAATGAATCGATCAGAAACCGTTCTTCAATAGGTAACCAATGATAAATCCCAATGCTATACAGACTATGTATGTTGAGATGAATTTTGACATATTGGTGTAGTTAGTGCTCTTTCGGTGTCCCATCCTTCAAGTATTCTCTTCTTTAGAGCATCATAATTTAGATTTAATTCACGAGCCCATTCTGATAAAGTTTTTGTTTTACCTCTGAATGTTAGGTTTTTATTTTGCCTGGTATTATTTGCCTGTTCAAGCGGTGTGGACCATTTACAGTTATCTGGTGTGTAATTCCCATTGTTATTGATTCTATCAATAGATAGTCCATCACCATAATCATTATCAATTGCCCAATTTTTAAAGGCTTCATATTCATCCCACTCCTTGCATACTTTTATACCCCTTCCACCGTATCTATGGAATGAAGGGTTATTTTTGTTATTACACCTGTTCCTCATTGCCTTCCAAATTCTGTATAGGCGTGGGTTATTTTTGCTTTCACCGTGTGTTTTATTCCAACCACATATCTTGTTAGATTGTTCTTTGGATAGACAGCCACAACTCTTAGTTTTTTTTAATCGTAAATCCCTTCCTTTTACAATAGACCAATTCTCACAACTACACTTACATAACCAATATGCAAATTGATCTTTCTTGGCAATTTCTACGACCTTTAAACGTCCGTAGGTGTTTCCAGTCTCGTCGATAATTTTACCCATAAAACTGGATTAAATAATAATACCCCATCAAGAGAGGTGATACACAGCTAGGTAAAGCTGGTTCATCCGAAGATGAAGCCTCCCTTGACGGGGTATTTACCTATCTAGTATCAATAACAATCATATCACATTTATTCGGTTTTGTCAACCCCTTTAGCCGTCTTTTTGGCTTTCTTTAGCGGTTCTTCTTGTTTTTCATCAATCATCTCCAGAGCCTCTTCTTTGGTTATTTCAGGTTCCTCTGGTGTCCACTTACCGTGTGGGTGCCAGGTACCATTGTTCATATTCCAATGGTATAGTTTGTTGTCTTCTCCAAGCCCAATGATTACTTTCTCGGACTTGGCGTAAATTTGGATAATCTTCATATTACTCATAGTCTTTAAGTTTATTATTATAGTGATCTTGTAGGTCTTTTAGTTCCTGAATAGTAAATTTTCTTGTTGTCCATTTGAGTTGATGCAGCTCTTCAAGGACATCCTCTCCATACATTTGTCGTAATTTTATTGCATATTCGTCAATGGCTCCTTTTTTTCCAACATTGCAACCATAGCACTGACAGTTTACATTTCTTTCATCTATAAAGGTTGAATTATGGGTGCGTGGAATGTAGTGACCTGCCTGCATCTCTTTAACAGGCTTCTGTATTCCGCAAGTTATACAGATTCCTTTATCCCTGTTTCTTACGTATTTGGAGAAGATCTTCCAGAGCTTTTTTTTCTCTTTCGATAATGTCGTCGATTTTGTAGACATCACAGTTTTTATTATGAACACAACCACTAGGGCTTATCCATTTTATTAGATCTTCGTATTGGCAACTACACTTCATCTCCTGCATAGTATAGCAACCATTCACGTTCGGTCTGACTCCACCAGTAGATTTCTCCCGTTTCTTGATGTTGACCATAGATCTTATGTCCTTCTGATGTAAAGGCGAGGATTGAAGGAACTTCGGTTGCCTTTACCTTCTTTACCTTCTCAGTAATTTTTTCTTTGTTCATACTTTTGTATTAGTATCTTAGTGTCTATTCGAGCTATCTCGATTAATTGTCTCCAGCATTTATCTGAGCAGAATTTTTTTGATTTAAACCCTATGTGGCTTGAGTAGCTCCTGGGGTTCTTAGGTGTGAAATCACCTCCACAAATATCACACTTCATATATAATTTTTAAGAAAAAGATGGGCACAGTTTAAGTAGACGTAAGCCCTATTGGTCTTGTGGTTCTCCGTGTCGGAGGGAATTGACGGGGTGACCGAGAACACAGAGAACGGAGGGATGATCCTACCTTCTTGGTATGGATCAGCAGGGATCTTGTATTTCCTTCATCATTTTGTCGAATGCCTTTTTGCAGCATCCGTGACTTATCGGCAGTTCGCTAACCTCCCAGTTCGAGCAGGTTTTATCGCAGTCTTCGCAATTCTTCTTTCTCTGATGATCGTTACACCCCAATAGGTGTGGGGTGGTACAGAAAACACAAATCCTTAGTAGAATCATACCATCCACTGCCCCGTAGAGAACACCTCGAAGCACTCAGGACAGGTCTTGCTGTCATCGATCTCGACACGACTCTCGTGGCACTCCTGGGTTTTACACTCCTTACAGGACTTGTAGGTACCGTCCTCGTCGCAGGCTCGTACCTCCTGACAGATGTTACATTGGTAGATGGTTATCATCTTGGACTCCTCTCCTCTTAGGCCCAGATCAGTACGTGCTTGTCGATAGGGTGGAGGACACCCCTACCGTACTCATCTTGGGCCTAGGAGCAGACGAATCTGCTCAGTTGTTTATTCCTTGTCTTCCTTTTCTGCAATAATTTCATCTGCTTCAGCTTCCATTTCCTTGATCATCGCTTCAAACATCACCTTGTAAAGAACCTTGCGGCCTTCTGACGTTAGTTCGAGACAGTTGTCAAGAATTCCAGCCTTAATAAATTTCTTGGTTCTCTTATCGAGGAAGATGTTTTTAATTGGGTTCATAGAATTTTTAGTTACTTCTTTTCCGTCTTTATATACTTTTAGTCTCCAGTCCCCGTAAGGGGTATAGTCTGAGCTTAATGCAAATGAATCGTGTCCATCCATATCTACATAATCAGTTGAACCAATATACAAGCTTCCTGCGAGAGATTCTCCCATCTCCACCATTTCTTCATAAGTCATATTATTGGTTTAAGTTAAGTAGTACGCCAGTTCCCTCTCCAAACATATATTGAGGCAAGCTTCCGTCCCATTTTTCTACCCATCGTAGATCAATAAGGTCGTTATTATATTGGAGAGCTTCGGCCTGGATCTTGATTGATTCTGCTTCAGCCTCAGCACTGGCGACTGTTTGTTTAGCTTGTTCCATTACCTGTTTGGTAACGTTTTCTTGTTCTAAGGCTCGTTGCTGTGCTACCTGCTTTGCTTCAATAGCTGCTTCATATTCGTCACTAAAGGCAAAGTCAACAATCGAGAATTCATCCACTACGAAATAAGTATTTAGCCTGGTTTCAAGTTCTACCTTAATTGCATCCTTTACGAGAGGTCGTTGTTCAATAAGTTCTTGTGCCGTGAACTGGGCTGTTGCAGCCTTGACTGATTCTTGTACAGCTGGATCAATGAGGCGTGAAACGTAGTCTCCCCCAACTTCTTGCCAGAGTTTATTCACCAGGTCTGGTTTCAGGTGGTAGTTCAGAGCTAGGTTAGAATCAACTGTCTGGATATCTTTAGAGTAAGCCAACGCGTGCACTTCTAGCTTTTGAGTCTGTACATCAACTTGTTTAATAGATTGTACAATCGGTGTTCGCCAGTGGATACCTTCTTCTAAGATTGTATCTTGAACTGCACCCAAGTTAATCACCACTCCCCTTTCACCTGGATTGATAATCACGAACGGATTAAGGAAAAGGAATAGGATTAATAGAACTGGGAGTAAAATTGCGGCTGCAATAGTTCCCTTTTTGAAACGTGGTGTTTCGTAATGCATAGGTGTTATTTCTTCTTTTTATTATTTAGTACACTCCAGATATCCTT
>Ga0180438_10001634_pt1 | contig 39412 bp, 40 predicted proteins | sample SS_ome_12_FD_132455 | JGI IMG/M metagenome (GOLD analysis project Ga0180438, IMG submission 132455) | Hypersaline lake sediment archaeal communities from the Salton Sea, California, USA - SS_3_D_2 metaG | ecosystem: Environmental > Aquatic > Non-marine Saline and Alkaline > Hypersaline >... | reverse complement strand
TTGATGAAATCCATAGATAGCACCACATAGCCTTCCAGGGCGAGTTCCGGATCATTCGGGTTTTTGGGCCGATCGATGAAAGCGGCCGGATTCCATGCATACCCCTTGCCCCATTTCATGCGCTTTTTTCCAATATCGAGATGAAATGAATGGGACGGCTTCAAAGAGAGAAGAGCTTCGAACAGGGTCGTGTTATGGGACCAGCCTGAGAATGCCTTGGTTATATCCGTATTCGTGCGTATTTTAGCTTTGATAATTCCTTTTTCATAACTTGCATCCAAAAGCGCGTTGAAATTGTATTCTGAAATTGCTTTCCCTTCTTCGAGGTTATAAAACGTAAGCTTATAGAGCGAAGAATCCCTATCCAAACCGAAAAGAACCGGGCGGAATTCAAGATATCCCCCGAACTGAAACGGCTTTTTTTCTATCTCCGAAAGATCGAATGTGCGCTCTTCCTGAGCAGATAGACCCAGGACCAATAGAGTTATAAAAATGATACGCAGAGTGATGGATCGCAATTATCTCAATGACTCCAGGTTGGGTAAAAAGGAAAGAGTGAAAACTTCGTCTTTGAATTCCCTCTTCTTGATCCCGGCGAATATCATCACCGATTTGTATCCTTGATGCAGAGGGCTGTCGGTCTCTATCAAGGATGGTCTAACAATACCTCCCCCGAAGTCCTTGATCTGTTTGAAGTAAATGGTTTTGATCAGCATGGAAGCCTCTGTGAGGCATTCGATCTTATTCGGCAGGTTTTTCTTTTTATCGGCCCACATCTTCAACTTATCATAGGCAACGGTATTAGTTTTTGCCTTCAGGTGCAAGAGGTATTCATTTTCCAGGTCTTCTACTTCCACGACATGATATTCCTCTGCATAATCCAGCCTAAGGATATCCGCATTATTGAAAATTCCCCCGACGACGGATTGAAGACTGGTTATGCGAACGGGCTTCCCAACATTCGGGATATATAGCCAAATATTCTCTTCCAGCCGCAGAGTGCTTCTGCCCTTCTCGCTGGCAGGCGAGATAAAAAGTGCAGCGATTTTATCCTTCCCTTTTTTCACCGTGAAAAGCACAAACTCTTTTTCTCTCCCATTGGGTTCTATGTTGATAAGCTTTCTGTAGGACTCGAAAGATTCCGGGTTGAGATTCCTGTCCACTTGCTTGAGGAGTTCGAGGTTGTCGGATGCATATAACGCCGCTGATGCGAAAAATATAAAAAACGCGATTATGATTTTTCTCATTCGCTATCCTCTTTCTCAAGGATTTTTTTGATCGCTTCCCCACCGGTTCCCTCAAACACGAAATAAGTCATTTCTTTTGCTTCCAGCGCATCTTTCATCTTGTTGCCAATATTTCCGGCGACAACGATAGTGACCTCTTTCAGGGCGAGGAAATTTGCCACTGAAACTCCAGCACCGCCTCTGTTATCCTTGTATGGATTTTCAACTGCCTCCATCAGTGTCCCTTTGCTATCAACAATGAGAAAGTATGGGCCTCGGGCAGCGATATGACTTACAGCGGCTTCCAGAGTTTCGCCCTCGGATGCAATTGCGATTACGACCTTTTCCTCTCCCATAACGTGAGGCTGGAACAAAAGAATGAAAGAAAATAAGACAATCCATATTCTAAGCATGGTCTTTCTCCTTTTTTATACGTGTCTGAGGGCATCAACCGGCTCCATTCTCGAAGCTTTAGAAGCAGGATGAAGCGCAGCTGCGACCGAAACAAAAATCACTATGACGGAAATCCAAAGGATATCGCTTATGTTCAGGCTGGGAGAGAGCACAAGGCCTGACTGTCTTCCGAAATTGAATGTGATTTTCACAAGGTTGATCAAGAATATGATAACGAGAGCCAGGGTATTTCCAGCTACAGCGCCGATAACACCCAGGGAGAATCCCTCGATCAAAAATAAGGAGAGGATTTTTTTGGGCAAGGTGCCGATGGCGGAAATGGTCCCGATCTCCCTGATTCTTTCAAACACGGCCATGATCATGACATTCATGATGCTGACCAGGACTATGGCGATGAGCATGAGTTTGATAAAGAATGTCATGACGTCTATCATCCGGGCAACGTTATAAAAAGGAGAAAGTTTCTCCCAAGTCTGGACATCAAAAATCGGTTTCCCCTCCGTGTTGCGTTCCTTCGACATCAACCCGTCAAGCCTGTTGCTGACGGCATCAAGTTTATCAAAATCCTTGAGCCTTATGGCCACTTCGCTGATCTCGATTTCTTCCATGCGCAAAATCTCCATGGAATCGTTTATGTGCATATAACCGTCTCGTCCTCCGGGGCCGGTCACGCTTTCGATGATGCCTCCGATAACAAATTGTTTGCCGTTGACCGATCCATCCCGGTTAGTCGCTATCACGACGACGGTATCCCCAACCTTCGTTTTCAGTCCGTTCGCGAGCAGCTCGGGGATCAAGATCTCCCCTTCTTTTATGGCTTTTTCTCCCTGTTTTATCCTGGAAAGGAATAGCGGAACTGTGGAGATCTCTTTTTCGGGGTAGACACCGTTTACCCTGATATTCGTTGTCTCGACAAAGTTGCTGAACATCCCGCCGAATTTTATGCGTGGTGAAAAAGCTTCGATTTCAGGTATGTTTTCCAGGGTATTTTCAAGCTTTTCCTCTGCTTTTGCACTGAGGTTCAACGTCAGCGGAAGGCTATCGATAGAGGCCACATATCCCCTTTTATGGACCTGGAGATGTCCGAGCATGGAATCTGTGATCTGGCCGATCATGATGTATTTGAACGACCCGGAGGCTGCGATGAAGACCAGAACAAACATGACACCGATCGCAATGAGAGAGGACGTCAAAAAAGTCCTTCTTTTGTATCTCGACAGATTGCGCACAGCAATCTTGGTAAGCTTAAACATGCCGGCCTCCCTTCCCTTCTTTTCGATCGGTAAGCACCCCGTCATGGAGGGTGTAGACCGTCTCTACTTCGCTTACGATCTTCGGGTCATGCGTGGAAAAGATAAAGGTCACATCAAATTCCTCCTTCATCTGCCGCATGATGTCGATAACCATAAATGCGGTTTTGCTGTCCAAATTTGCCGTCGGCTCATCAGCGAGCACAAGCCTGGGGTTTGTCACCAGAGCTCGGGCTACGGCAACCCTCTGTTTTTGACCCCCGGAGATCTGGTCAGGGTATTTGTTTTTCTGATCGATCATCCCGACTGTGCTCAGGAGGGTGTGGACCCGTTCTTTCCTTTCCTCTCCGGGGACATTTTGTACGATCAAAAGCGGGTATTCGACGTTTTCGTAAACCGTCAGGACTGGGATTAGGTTGAAATCCTGGAAGATGAACCCAAGATTTTTTCCTCGAAAAGCAGCCGCTTCTTCACGAGTCAGATCAGCGGTGTTCCTGCCAGACACCTCCAAAGTCCCTGAAGTGGGTTTATCCAGACATCCGATAAGATTGAGCAAAGTTGTTTTTCCACTGCCTGAGGGGCCAATAAAAGAAATAAAGGAGGAAGGCTCTATTTCGAAGCTCACGGATTTGAGAGCTTCCACTTTGATTTCTCCCAAACTGTAGACCTTTGTTAGGCTTTTTGCGTTGACTAGAATCATAATAAACCTCGAATTAAAATTTTCGCTCTCGGTTTTACTGAAAAATCAACATTAAATAGCATTATACCATTCCTTGGCGCTTTCCACGAAAAATCACGCATCAGGATGATCGATCAGAAAAAACATGCTGAACAGGACTTAGCCTTCCAACATTTCGATGATTTTCCCCTCAATAAGGGACGCTATCACCGTGAATACAAGCAATAAGACGGTAAACGCGGCCCCAAAGTAGAAGGTCATCATCGGCAATAGCGGTATCTTTATGGCCCGGTTATAAAGGAAGACTGCGGCCAGTCCCTGCCTCATCCCTTGTTTACGGAGTTCTTTTAAGAGAGGATACCAGGCATAAATGGGACCGTGACTGATGATTCCTGCCGATACAGCGAGGATCCATCCTCTGATTCCTGAACTTTTCCCTAGATATTTTGAAATGGCTTTGGGTTTCAGGAAATAATTCAACAAACCCATAAGAAAAACAACCAGAACCAAAATGGGAATCAGCTTTATCAAAATCTCCCCGCTTGCCTTCAGGGAGTTATATGCATTCTCGAAGTCAAAGCAAAAAATAAATAAATATAAAAGAATAACGAACCCTAGAAAATATAGGCCCATCCGTCTTCCTTTCTCTTTTTCCTTTTTTATTTTGCTTTTCATCCGATCATCATCAATACGGTCACTGTTGCTAACGAGACAAATATGGCTAAAAAGAAGCTGATGAGATTTCTTCCAAGGGCGAATTTTTTCCCGAGGATAGCCGCTTCTGCGGGAAGCTGAATGATACCTACCGTGACCCAAGCGACTAAAAAGGCAGTGACGGCAAAAAGGCTGACTCCTTCCTTTAATAGCTCGGCCCCTATGATGTAGCTCGTGATGGGATTGCCTGCTGAAATGCTGCCAAACACGGAGCCAATCAAAACATCTCTCAAAAAGTTCCCTCTGAAAACTGAGGAAATCCATTGGGGGGAAACATTCACACGGAACAATCCTAAGAGCAAAACAATGCCGATCAAAACTGGGAGCGAGGCGCTGAAACTCTTGAATGATTTATAGAAAGAAATCATCAAATTTTTCTGTTTTTTATCATCCGCGTGCTTGAAATTTGTCATGTTGCCTCTGGCTTTGATGCCTTTACCACCACAAATGATCCCTCGCCGTATCCCTTTTTGATAGGTTCGAGATTTTCTATCTCCGATAGAAGACGGAAGAGCGTTTGTGTAAACTTTAAATTTATAAAACCTGTTTTTTGCAAATATGAATTCACCTCATCAACAGAATAGAACGTAGCGGTTTTATAGAAAAGACTCTCACTCTTCCGCTGCTCGTATGATATGCCCACAGGACTCTTCTTATCGATAAAACCAATGATCAAATGGCCGCCTGGTTTTAGCACCCTGAGTGCCTGCTTAAAGGCCGCTTCTATGTCATCCAAAAAACATATCGTCGTGACCATGAGGACATAGTTGAAACGGCAGTCATCGAAAGGAAGTTTCTCTGCGACTCCATCGATCGCGACCACGCCCCTTGTTCGGGCAATCTCTCTCATCTTGCTGGATGGATCTATACCAAGTCGGATGCCTAGGGGAGCGGCAAATCGGCCGCTTCCTACGCCCACTTCAATGCCTTCTCCCTTCTTGGGTAATTGCTCTTTTATGGCCCTTAACTCAGACTCATACACAAACCTGTTGTTTTCAAACCATGCCTCATATTCTGATGTGTGTTTTTCAAAAGGATCGATTTTGAACATGACGTCACTTTTTGATCAATTGAATTTTCTTAAATAAAATTTCTTATCGTTATACTTTACTTCCACCAATTTATTCTTGCTCTTCAATTGTTTAATAACACCCCAGTCCGCGTTAGCTATTGTCAAAAACTCTCTAACTCCATCTTCTCTCATGGGATGAACAGATGTAATGCTCAGCAAATCATCTTCAACATTCCCAGTGAAAGCGAAGGCATTTCCTTCATAGCCAATCAAGTACTCTGTAGGTATCGATTTCTCCCTAAAAACCTGATATGCCAAGTTAATGACTTTTTCGGTCGGAGAAACAGCGTGTTTTTCTGCCGGTGGTCTTGTGGGAATGGCGATATAACTTTTGTCCGGTTTTATCTGGGCAACAAAATCGGAAACCTTTGCTATCTCATCGATATTATCGTTAAGGCCTTGAAGAAGCATCGTTTCTGTGACTAATTCCCCCTTAAAGCTTTGTGCAAATTCCTTTATCCCCTGTAGGATTTTATTAAGTCTTAGAGCTCCATGGGGTCTATTAATTTTGTGCCAGATGTCTTGACTTACAGCATCTATCTTGAAGGAAATCCAATCCGCTTTGGCCAATTCAAACTGTACATCCTTGCTCCAAATCAATGAAGAATTTGTGATAACTGCGATCTTTATGCCCAATGTTTTTAAAAGCTCAATCTCATTGCCGAAGTTAATATCTAACGTGGGCTCGCCATCAGGAACAAAAGTCACGTAGTCAATAAGCTCTTTTTTTTGTCTGCTTTCATTAATTTTTTTCTCTACATCCTGAACAATTTCATCTGGTGTATAGAATAATCTGCGGATATTTTGCATATTTGATGTTCTGCCCACCTGACAGTAAATACATGAATATGAACAGAATTTTGGCGGAATGTTGTTAACTCCCAGACTGCGTCTCAAACGCCTAGACGGCACAGGACCAAAAGCTATCATTTTCACTTTTTTGTAGAGAGTACTAACTCTTTCCTCACTTTGGCATCTTCTGCAGGTGAAAGGATTTCTTCTAAGTTTTGTACGGATTTGGACCAAGTTCTTTTAAGGCTCTTGTCATCTCTCGAGCGACCTCGACAAACTTGGGTCCTTCTGAGGCTGAAATCCATTCTAATCTGAAGCGTTCTTCTTCCAATCCAAAGTCTTCGAGCATCAACGTAATGGCTTCAGCTCTTTTTTCTGCCCTTTTATTGCCATCCTGATAATGGCAGTCGCCAATATGGCACCCGCACATTAGAATTCCATCAGCCCTGCCTTGGGTTAAGGCATTCATGACATAATTGGGATGCACCATGCCCGAACACATGCAGCGGATGATATGAACATTTGACGGGTATTGCAGACGTGCCGTTCCCGCAGAATCTGCCGCCGCGTAGGAACACCAATTGCAGCAAAAGGCTATGATGATAGGCTCATATTCATTGGACATTTATTCACTCCCTGTAACGGAATTGATCAGGACTTCAAAATATTCCGGTTTAAAATGCCTGACAAAAATCCCCTCTTTCGGACATGTCGCCATACAAACGCCGCATCCGCGGCAGATAGCTTCATTGGCTTCGACTGTCTTTTTTACGCTGTCCTTTTGCATATATTCAATGAGTGTCAAAGCTTGGGCAGGACAGGGCTCGATGCAGTAGGCGCAACCGTCACACTTCTCATCCACTACCACCGAGATTGCTGGAGATTTGACCAGTTCCTGTTTTGAGATAATCCCTGCCACGCGTGAGGCCGTCCCTTCGCCATCAATGATGGCGTCAAGAATGCCCATCGCTTTTCGTGCAGATCCGCACTTGAATACGCCATCCGTATTAAAATCGAGGGGGTTTAAAATCCCAAGCATTCCGATAAAGAAATTTTTATCGTCCCTTTGAAGAAGAAGATCTTTTTCGAAATCTCCATTGTCTGATTCCGCTCTCATATCACCGGAGGTTGCAACAACAACAGAACCAATGTCTATGCTCTCGTTTCCACTGTTTTTAACGATTTCTGCTCTGAAATTTCCGACAAAGCCTTCAACTCTTCCCACTTTGGCCTCTGTGCGAACCTTCACTTTATCATTACTATTCAATTCGACTATCATTTTCTCCACAAATCTGTTTTGATTTTCTTTTGTTTTGCCAAGATCCGTTTCTTTATCAACAAGATAAACATCGAGGCCGGCTTGTCCCAGTTTTAGCGCACAAGCAATGCCGCTCGGATTCCCACCTATGACAAGGCAGGCTGGCGTCACAGTCACATGGATATCATCGAGAGATTCAAGCAGTGCGGCACGGCTTTCCCCCATTCTCATGAGTGTTTTTGCTTTTTCTGTGGCTTTCGGCTTATCGGTCGAATGCACCCACGTGCAGTGGTTGCGCAAGTTAACTATTTCCATCAGATAGCGATTGAGTCCTCCCATTTCTGTATGGAGAGAAAAAAGGTCTTCGTGAGTTTTTGGCGAACAGCCGCCTATGATGAGCCTGTTGTAGTCTTTTGTCTTTAAATGTTCCCTTATGGCTACTCCGTCGCAGCCAAAGGGGGTCACTTCCACATGTTTGACATGCGGCAGCGATTTAGTGTAATCAACAAGTTCGTCCAAATCAAGAAGCCCTGCGATATTTACACCGCAGCGGCATATAACCGCTAGAGTTGCCGGTTCATCTCCCGGCTTTACGGGTAAAATATCTTTTTCCGGCGGAGGCACCAATTCCGTTCTCCTAGACGGAGCTAATAATGCTGCTGCGTGTGATGCCGCGGAACACGCCTGGATTATGGAATCATCTATCCCCTTTGGCTCCTGGGCGCTTCCGCATACGAAAATTCCTTCTTTGGCTGTATGAATGGGATGGGTATCATCTGTTTTTTTGCTGTAAAATCCCCATTCATCGACTTCCAATCCTAGCGTTTTTGAAAGTTTAAGTGTGCCTTCAGTAGGAGCATAAGGTGGGACCAGAACGAACATTTCTGCATGGAAAGATTCCTTATCGTATGTCAAATCGACATTCCCGTCTTCTCCTTCAGCAACAGATATACAGTCTGTTTTGATGAAGTTTATATTGGACTCTTTTGCCCGGTGGTAAAAATTTGCATAATCGTCTCTTGCCAGATTTATGTCCTCATAAAAAACAGAAACAGAAGCATCCGGATTTCTTTCGATGGTACCCATTGCCTCCGCCACCGCAGTCATAAAACCGGTAGGCGATGGATTGCTGAGGACATACCATGCAATAGATCGAGGTTCTTTTTTGTCGTCGCGTTTTACAACACCGCCCGTCGGGCCAAGGCCTGAAAGCAGGCGTTCATACTCGAGCGCTGTGAGGACATTGGGTAGCTTTCCATATCCCAATGCTTCTAGTGCTTCTGTTTTCATTTCATCCATGCCTGTGGCCAAAATAACCGCGCCCACATTAAATTCTACCTCTGCGGGTTTTTGGCCGAACACAATGGCCTCTGGCTCACAGACCTCAACGCAGGGAGGGACTTCCTTATCTCCGCATTTCCCTTCAAGAATATAGGTGCATTTTTCAGGGTCGATCAAAGCCTTTCTTGGCGGAAAAGGGGAATAAAAATAAATGGCCTTGTGTGCTCCCCTGCCGAAGTTGAATTCCATCGGAATGCCTCCAACAGGGCAAACAGGAAAACAATCCGTGCACGCCGTACACTTCATAGGATCGACATATCTCGGTTTTTTGAGGACTTTGACCTTAAAATCCCCTGCTTCTCCGTCAATGCCCTTAACTTCTGCGAAGGCTACGACCGTCATGTTGGGATTGCTGGTGAGTTCCAGCATGCGCGGAAGTATGGTGCACGTCGAGCATTCATTCGATGGGAACATCTTATCGATTTGCGCCATTTTGCCGCCTATCGTGGGTTTTTCCTCCACGAGAATGACTTTGAAACCCTGGTTGATCAATTCTGCGGCTGCCCGCATACCTGCGGGACCGGCTCCGACAATAAGCACGGATCCTTTCATAACGGCTGGCCTCCTTCCTCTATGACGATTTCCGTAACGACGCGCCTCGTATACACGAGAAACTGATTTTCTTTTTTAACAAGTCGCGTTTCGAATCCGTTCTTTTCATACTCTGCCAATTTGTCCAGCGCCTCTTTTTCAGTGGGATAATTTTGCTGATCCCACATGAATTTTTTTCCATCCATTTTTTCTGCGATGTTCGGCATAACTCCTCCATTTAAAATTCTTTTTTTATTATTTCATCAAGGTTCTCCTTGACAACACATGAAACATGAGCTATATTCTAATTGATAATGATAATCATTGTCAACAAGGAAAATTAAAATGTCCAGACCTCATAAATTGAGACACAGATTTAAAGGTCATGTTTCTCGATGGACGATGCCCCGGGAGGCGATCCTTGAACTTTTAAGCAAATCTTCGAAACACATGAGTGCTAAAGAAATTTATGCTTCTCTCTTCAACTCATATCCTGGAATGGGATTGACCACAGTTTACCGCACACTCGACCTGCTGGCCCGAATGGGTGTCGTAACCAAGCTGACTCTCGGAGACGGACAGAGCCGGTATGAGTTCAAATCACGTGAAAAAGAAGACCATCACCATCACCTGATATGTACCAGTTGCGGGAGAATCATCGACTACAGTGAATTCTTGGACGAAGAATTGAGCCTTGTGAAAAAGACGGAAGAGAGGTTGGCAAAAAAATACAATTTTGTGATCCAGGATCATAACATTGAATTTTTAGGCTTGTGCGAAAAATGCAAATAAATAAATTCACTCAAGAAAGGAGGTGAAAGAGATGCCAAGAGGCGATAGAACAGGACCTATGGGTTATGGACCTATGACTGGCCGCAGCATGGGTTACTGCGCAGGGTTTGCCGGTCCAGGTTTTATGCATGGAGGGCCAGGCTATGGATACGGTCGAGGCGGAGGTTTCGGAAGAGGTTTTGGCAGAGGTCGTGGATGGCGACATGCCGGGTTTGGCAGATTTTTGGGATATCCTTATCCTCATCCATACGAGCCATATCCGCCATTATCCGAAACTCAGGAAATGGATGTTCTGGCAGATCAGATGAAAATTCTGGAAGAGGAACTGGATTTGCTTAAGAAGAGACAGATGGAATTGAAGAAACAAAAACAGAAGAATAACCCATAAAAAAAAAGGATAAGGATGGCCTTATCTAACTCTTTGGGAAAGGGCAGATCAGAATCATTGTAAATACATAATATTTTTTGCAGTCATACAGAAAATAGTGAGATTTCACTCTGAGCAGAAGAGGAGGGAATGTTTCTCTCTGAAATTTTCCCAAGATAAAAATGATCCGTAATTAAATCTGGATTCTGAAGAATACCGCGAAAAAGGAGTCAAAATGAAAGTAGCTATTTCAACAGATCAAGGGTATGTTTCCGCCCATTTTGGCCGATGTCAGTCTTACACGATTGTAGAAATCGAAGAAGGGCAGATATTGACCAAGGAAGAAATTCCTAATCCGGGCCACCAACCCGGATTTCTACCCGAATACCTTTCGGAGAAAAACGTGAACTGCATCATAGCCGGCGGAATGGGTCCCAGGGCACAAGGCTTGTTTGCGCAGAAGAATATCGAAACAATCATTGGCGTGCAGGGGCCTGTCGATGAAATAATCGAAAAATTCATCCGGCAGGAAATCGAAGCGGGAGATGATCTTTGCAACCACACACATGGGCTGCAGGCCCATTCTCCTTGCGAACACCACGAAGAAAAAATCCAGCATTCAGCAGGGGCAAAAATCTGTATCACAGCGGAAGGCACAGACCTCAATGCAGAAGTGGATCCCAAATTCGGCAGAGCCCGATATTTTCTCATTGTTGATCCTGATTCCCAGGAATTTGAAGTCATTGAAAACCCAAATATCGAAGCGGATCACGGAGCGGGAATACAAACTGCCCAGTTGGTATCAACTAAAAATGTTCAGGCTGTGCTGACAGGAAATTGTGGCCCCAACGCGCAGAGAGTCCTCCAATCGTCAGGTATTGAAGTGATAACCAACATAAGCGGAAAGGTCGAGGATGCACTCGCTAAATTTAGATCCGAGAGGAATTAATGGCTGAAAAAGCTAAGGAAGAAAACAAAAAGGAAGAAGATATTAAGGTCGACAGGACCTTAGCCAAGATAAAAAACAGGCTTCTCGTTTTCAGCGGAAAAGGCGGAGTGGGAAAAAGCACCGTTGCAGCTAATCTTGCCCTGGCACTTGCCAGAAAAGGGCTTCAGGTCGGGCTTCTGGATGTGGATATCCATGGTCCTAACTTGGCCAAAATGCTGGGAGTTGAAGACAAACAAATGGACTTCTCTGCTAGCGGGATAAAAGCAGTGGAGGTGAACGCAAATTTAAAATTGGTCTCGATGTCTTTTCTTTTGCAGGATCCCGGTATCCCGGTTATCTGGCGGGGGCCGATGAAGATGAAGGCTATTCAGCAATTCTTAGGGGATGTGGATTGGGGAAATCTTGATTGGCTCATTATCGACTCTCCGCCAGGGACTGGTGATGAGCCCTTATCGGTCGCTCAGCTTATACCCGCTACGGGAGCAGTTGTTGTGACGACACCTCAAGATGTATCTGTTATGGATTCTAGGAAGGCTGTCGTCTTTGCCTTGAAACTCAACCTTAAAGTCATTGGAATAATCGAAAACATGAGCGGTATGGTCTGCCCTCACTGTGGAGAAGGAATCGATTTATTCAAAGAAGGTGGAGGATACAAAGCCGCCCTTGAATTAGGAGTTCCATTTTTAGGGAAAATCCCCATTGACCCAAAAATTGTTACCTCCGGGGATGAGGGAAAACCCTTTGTGGCCTCTCAGCCCGAGTCTCAGGCAGGCAAGGCTTTCATAAATATCGTCGAAAACATTATGAAAGCAAAAACCCGTTGAAAAGACTTATGCCATAATATTTCTATTAAAGTTTTTTCCCGAACATAGGAGGTGAGAGACATGCCAAAAGGGAATGGTCCCGGTCTCCAAGGATTAGGACCGGGAACTGGCAGAGGAAAAGGAAGAAAATCTACCATGGGAGGAACATTTTTCGCTTTCGCTTCCATGCTTGTCGGAAATTGGCTTGATAGGAAACTCTCTCGAAAAGAATCAGAAAAAAAATCAAAACAAGACGAATCTAGTGAGAATAAAATCTTCATCGAATCAACAATAACGAGAAGGAGTAATGAATGAAAAGGATTGGAATCATCATTTGCGGTCGTTATCAAGACTGTGGCGGCGGAAAATGTTTTAGGGCTGTGAGAGAAAGAGTGGGTGGCTTTTCTCGCTATGCAAAGGATGAATCCATCGAGATTGTTGGTTATTCCTATTGCGGAGGATGCCCTGGAGGAAATATAGAGTATGTCCCCGAAGAAATGGAAAAGAACGGAGCCGACGTCATTCACCTGGCTACGGGTCTTGTTGTCGGTTATCCTCCCTGTCCTCGAATCAGACAATTCAAAGAATTCATAGAGTCACATTATGGATTGCCCGTCGTTATCGGAACCCATCCTATTCCCCTTAAGTACTTAGAAGCTCACAACAAACTATCCTTTTGGGAAAAGATGGACATGAAGGAAATAGCTGGGGATTTAATGAAGGAGGATGCATCCATCATGGAGGCTTATAACTGACGAAGGAGGTTGAAATGCAAGGAGGAGAGCGAGGACAAGGTCAAGGAGGTGGCCGTGGTCGAATGGGAGGCAAAAGCTTAGGGCCTGGAGGTTATTGCGTATGCCCATCCTGCAGAACTAGAGTTCCACACCAGAGAGGCAATCCCTGTAACCAAAGATCATGTCCCAAGTGTGGGACTAAAATGACACGGTGAGGGTGAAAATGCCAATTTATGAGTACAAATGTCAGGAATGCGGCAAAGTCACGGAAGTTTTTGTCCGGTCTCCTCATCGAAAATCCCCGTTATCCTGCTCCGAGTGCAACAGCAAAAATCTCCAAAAGATATTCTCTACACCATCGGTTGTTATCAGAGGAAGTTCCTCTCCTGCAGGTTCAACCTGTTGTGGTTCATCCGAACGATGTGAAACGCCGCCCTGTTCGGATGGGGGAACGTGCCGAAGAGATTAGACAATGAATACCAATCAGCAAATCCGGATGACGATTGTCTATGACAATCGTTCCTTTGACGAAGATATTGAGAAAGATTGGGGATTTTGCTGCTTTATTGAAGGGTTGGAAAAATCAATCCTCTTCGATACAGGAAAAAACGGAGACATATTGCTTGCCAACATGGGAAAACTCGGAATCCTTCCTGAAGAGATCGATCTGATTTTTCTCTCCCATGCCCATAAAGATCACACAGGTGGCCTTGACATTCTCCTGACACAAAATTCCCAAATGGAAGTCTGGCTTCCTGAATTCTTTCCTTCAAGTTTCAAGGAGCCCATAAGATCAGCAGGAGCTACTGTCGTTGAAGTCGATGACTTTCAGAAAATATGTGAAGGGGCTTACACTACAGGAGTGATTCCAGGCTGGATCAAGGAGCAATCACTCATTCTCGATACGGATAAAGGTCTCGTCGTTGTAACAGGTTGCGCACATCCCAGGATCGTCAAGATAATCTCTACAGCTAAAGAGCTTCAAAAAAAAGATGTTTGCATGGTCTTGGGTGGCTTCCATTTATCAGGTTTTTCTGAGAAAGAATTAGGAGAAATTATCGCCAGGTTTCGGTCCTTAGGAGTAAAAAAAGTGGGCCCGTGCCACTGTTCCGGTGACAAATGCAGCCTGATCTTTTCCAAAGAATACAAAGATGATTTTATAAAAATCGGCGCAGGAAAAAAGATTAGAATCCCATGATTCTTTCAATTGCCAGCGGTAAAGGAGGAACAGGAAAGACGACAATCGCCGTGAACTTGGCGCAATCTTTGGATGGGCATACCTCCGTTCAATTCTTAGACTGCGATGTTGAAGAACCCAATGCTCATTTATTCCTGAAGCCTCACGTTTTCCAAAGCAAACCTGTTTTCCTCCCCATCCCTGAGATAGTGGAAGAGAAATGCAACTATTGCGGCAAATGTGCCGATGTTTGTGCCTACAATGCCATCGCCGTCCTTAAAGATACGGTGCTTGTGTTCCCGGAACTCTGTCATGGATGCGGAGGCTGTAGCCTTCTCTGTCCTGAGCAGGCCATCAAAGAGAAAGGCCAGAGAATAGGAGTTATCGAATTCGGAGTTACCGATAAAATCCAGTTCATTCATGGAAAACTCGATATAGGACAGGCCATGTCACCTCCCATCATAAGGGCTGTAAAAAATCACATGAATTTATCGCAGATGATTATCATCGATGCCCCTCCAGGAACATCTTGCCCGGTGATAGAATCTGTCAAGGGAAGCGATGTCTCTCTTCTCGTTACCGAGCCGACTCCCTTCGGTCTCAATGATCTTCGTCTGGCTGTAGATACTTTAAGAGAGCTAAAAATCCCTTTCGGAGTAATTATCAATCGTTCCGATATCGGGGATCAACAAGTCCAAGATTTTTGTCAGAAAGAAAATATTCCTGTCTTGATGACCATACCGATGGATAGAAATATCGCGGTGGCTTACTCTAAAGGTCTTACCATCGTCGAAACCCAACCTGTTTACAAAAAAAAATTCCTGGAATTATTCAAAGAGGTGAAAAAATTAAAGAAATGAAACAGCTGGTCATCATTAGCGGAAAAGGCGGGACAGGTAAAACGATCATAAGCGCTGCCATCGCCACTCTTGCTCAAAACAAAGTCATGGCCGACTGCGATGTCGATGCGGCAAACCTCTATCTCCTGCTTCAACCTGAAATTCAAGAAACGCGACCTTTCACAGGAGGAGAAAAGGCGATCATAGACGTCGCAAAATGCACCCGATGCAGAGAGTGTGTCAATGCATGCCGTTTTGATGCGATTGCTGAAAATGAAGATGAAGAAATATTCATCGATCCCATATCTTGTGAAGGATGTGGAGTCTGTTCTTACGTCTGTCCTGCAGATGCCATAAAAATGGAAAAGGCTGTATCAGGAGAATGGTATATTTCCAAGACCAAATACGGCCCGTTTGTCCACGCAAGACTTGGAATCGGGGAGGAAAATTCCGGGAAGTTGGTTGCCGAAGTCAGGAAAAAGGCGAAAGAGATCACAGAACAAAGCAACTTAGATTTTGTCATCATCGACGGGCCGCCCGGAATAGGATGCCCGGTTATTTCATCCCTTTCAGGAACAGATTTAGCGCTCGTGGTTTCGGAACCCACACTCACAGGCATCCATGATATGGAACGAGTGGTTCAAATGGCGTCCCATTTTAAAACACAAACAGCCTGTTGTATCAACAAGTTCGACATCAATCTTGAAAACTCTGCAAAAATCGAAAGATGGTGTGAGGAAAATTCTATCCCTCTTTTAGGAAAAATACCGTTCGATGAGGAAATCACCGAATCCATGGTTCAGGGAATTCCCTTGACCGAATACACGAATAATTCTGCATCAAAAGAAATGGAAAATATGTGGCGGAAACTCTATAAATTATTTACTGGAGAGGAGATGAGAAAATGAAAAAATCAGATTGGCAGTACCTGGTAGACACCCTTCTTTTTCTCTCTGTCGTAGGCATTGCTTTGATCGGGTTTCTGATGGGCCTTGTCATTCCCAAAGGGCCAACGGCCCCAGAAAGCTCCAAATATTTTCTCGGACTTCACCGGCATCAATGGGGAAACATCCACTTTTACCTTTCTATCGCTTTTGTTGTCTTTGTGACGATCCATATCCTTCTGAGCTGGAAGTGGATAAAAAACAAATCCCGGCAGATATTCAAAAAAAGATGGAATGCGGCGTTGATATGTGTGGCTTTGTCAACGGTTTTTATTCTCCTTATTTTTTGGGCTTTGTATCCAAGATATCCAGGAGCTTATGAAGATTACGGAATAAGAGCTGGAGAAAAAATGGTGCAGCAAAGTCTGTATAAAGAGGGAGATCCTGCAAATGAGGAAGACATCTTTTATGAAAACGGAGATGTGTACATTGTCATAACCGGACAGACAACCCTCATGCAAGCCGAGAAAGCCACGGGAATTCCTGCAAAGACCATTGCCTCCGAATTAAGGCTGCCTTCCCATGTCTCTCCCGATGATACTTTCGGACGGCTGAGAAAAAAATTCGGGTTTGATCTTTTAGAAGTCAGAGATATCATTTCTACCCTCTTGAGCAAGAGAACAGAGCATCAAGAAATCAAAGGGGGAATACAAGAAACGGAGGGAACCCAAAAAACGGAGAACGAACCAAAATTGACCCGGGGAATAAGCGCTGAAGATCAATCGGGGATTCTGATCACTGGAAGAATGACTCTTAACGATGTCGGGAAAGATGCGCACATTCCGGCCAGGAGAATAGCCGACAAACTGAACCTCCCCTCGAATGCCTCTCTCGATGAAACCCTAGGCAGGCTGAGGAGGAGATACGGTTTTACTGTTCAAGATGTGAGAGATGCTATCGCCTCTCTGATGGAGGAGAAGTGAAGGAAGAATTGAAGATGTCGAGCAAGAGTTCTTTTAAAACCCCTCTTCTCGAAAGGGCGTGGGCTACCATGCCTGAAGGGATCCGGAAAACCCTGTCCTCTGAACCCATTATTCCAGCCATCGCGGCAAAGGCAAAATTAATCGCCGCAAAAAACCCTGACTTTATTCGAAGCGACCAGGGTCAAATCGTCGGAGTTTTCCCCGATAAAGAAGTATATTACGGACCGTCTGCAGGTCTGGAGGAACTTCGCGAGCTCGTTGGGCAATTTTGGACATATGCTTACAGGCTCAAAAATAAGCCTGGATTGCCTCCAGAAGGATTAGATAAAAAACATGTCGCTATTGTCTCAGGAGCCACAGAGGGGCTGGCGATCTTGATGCATCTCTTTGCATACAAACAAAATGTCGGCCTCATGTCTCTCCACTGGAGTAATTATAAGGGGATCATCCAGAACGCCGGTGGGAATCCCATAGTGATGGATTTATTCGACAAAAACTATAATCCTGACTTTAAGAGGGCAGAGAAATTCATAGAAGAGAACAAAATTTCTTCCCTTCTTATCAACTTTCCCAACAATCCCTCAGGCGATGTGTTGTCAGTGGAGGAATTAGCACGCCTCGCTGAGCTTGCAAGAAAAATGAACCTCATCCTGATTTCCGATGAAGTATACAACTTCATCCGTTACAAAGGGGAGCCTCAATCCATGTTATCCTTTGCTCCAGAGCGAAGCATAATCGTCAGCTCGGCTTCGAAAGAATACCTCATTCCGGGAGCGAGGGTCGGGTACGTATTAGCTGCCGATGAAACCTTCACGAATTCCTGGATGCCGAACATGATTCGATCTTTCTCTTCCTCGCCGAACACACTCGGTCAAAACATCCTGATTGAACTATTGAAAGCAGAAGTGGAAGACTTTAAAAATGGCAAATCTCCTCGAATCATTACAGAAATAAAAAAAGAGCTCAAGAGCCGCTGTGAACTTATTATTTCGGTTCTAAGGGACAGAGGGTTCACCCTAGCGGGGAGAGATAAGGATTTTCCCTCAGGAGCTATAAGTGTGCTGGCCAGACTGCCTGAAGATATCGAATGTGACGATAAGGCGTTTATCCAAAAGGCTATGGAACTCGAAAAATTCAGCGCTGTCCCCGCTTCGGTCTTTGGAGCCCCCAATTGCGTCCGATTCGGCTATGCAGGGATGGCCAAAAAAACCATTAGGAATCTTTCTCAGAATTTGCAAGATGTTCTGGAATTTTTCCGGAGATGAATTTGGATAAATGTTAAATCTTTTGGGACTTCATAAAGGAGGAAAAATCATGAAAAAAACGGCTCTCATATCCGGAATGGGTTTGGCGGTATTTCTTTTTGTTTCACAGGGGCTTTATGCACAAAGGTTGTACAGATATTATCCCGCAATGGAAGATGTACTTTATGATCTGAATCTAACGGAAGAACAACTGGAGGAGATCGATAAACTCGATGTCGGGCTTGAAAAAGAGCTTTTGCCCCTTATCTCCAAACTCAGGTCCCGCTACGGGGTGCTTGATGAACTGGAAACACAGAGAAATCCCGATCCAGGCAAAATAAATACTTTGTGGGATACGATTTTTAAGCTTGAAGAGGACATTCAGAATAAGGAGATTTTGCACGAAAACAAGATCAGGGAATTATTGACCGAGGAACAAAGAGCTGTTTTGGACTCTTATTTTTCTAGCGGGACGATTCCTTATGGCCGGGGTGGCTTTGGCAGAGGGTACTTTGGGTCCGGATTCCGAGGCGGCGATTATAGATACGCTGGCTATGGTTTCGGCGCCGGAGCGGGAAGATATGGCTTAGGACGAGGCGCAGGCAGGTTGGGTCGCGTCTATTATGGCGGCAGAGGAAATATCGCTAGAGGGCGGATGGGATATTTCGGCCGTGGCGCTGGATTGTTGGGCTATGGACGTTTTTTACGCGGGGCAAGATTTGGCTTCGGACCCTGCGGTGCAGGATTAGGAAGATGGTACCGATGGAATGACTACAGAAGTGGATGGAACAGGTGAAATCCAGGGAAAAAACATGAATTCCGATACTATCTAACGCAATCTTTTCTCCTTTGAACATATATGCCGGTAAAGAGGAATGACCAACGACGTTAAGGATCTAGAAGAATTTTCTCGCGAACTCCAAAAACAGATCATGGAACATATACGAAGACAGTATTCTCTTACGGTTATAGATCACTGGCAAAACCCCAGGAATTTCAGGAAAATGGAAAATCCTGATGGATATGCCAAGGTGAAAGGTCCTTGTGGGGATACTATGGAGATGTCCATAAAAACGCGGGAAGATATTATTATTGACTGTACGTTTCAAACTGATGGGTGTGGAACATCCATTGCTTGTGGAAGCATGACCTCAGAACTGGCTAAAGAAAAATCGCTTAAACAAGCCCTGGCTGGCATCCATTCAAATGAGGTCTTGAAAAAACTGGGGGGATTGCCCGAAGCAGATGCTCATTGTGCCCTCTTAGCAGCGGAGACGCTGAGAAGATCCATAAACGATTGTCTCGACAAAAAACGATAAATCCCTCAGGAGATCCCCCCGCCGGGTCCTGAAAAGAACTGCCCTATGATGAACGCCCTGTCTAGGATCGAGGGCGTGAAGAAGGTTATTCCTGCGCAATCCTCGCAGGATTTTGTTTCCAGTTCATTTGAGATTCGTAACGGAACGAAAGAACCATTTCCGAGTCAGAAAAAAGCCCGTATCCCCGGGATTAACAAAGCTATGGACGGGCATATAAAATAACGGAGAAAAGCATTGTCAAATGCTCGGGTGAAAGGTAAACTCTAATAGAGGAGGTCAAGATGCTGGATGAGAAAGAGATCGCAAAGAAAGCCGGGATGAAGCCGATAGAGGACATAGCCGAAAAATTGGGAATCGCTCGAGAATTTTTGGAGGCTTTTGGAAAATACAAGGCAAAGATTTTGCCCGATGGACTATCGCAGGACAAGGAGATAAAAGGGAAATTGATCATGGTCACGGCCATGAGCCCGACACCAGCAGGAGAAGGCAAAACCACGACATCCATCGGTCTGGCCGATGCTATGAATCGCCTAGGAAAAAAGACGACCGTGGCGCTGAGGGAACCCTCCCTCGGGCCTGTTTTCGGGATGAAAGGCGGTGCCACAGGAGGCGGCTATGCCCAGGTCGTGCCCAGCGATGAGATCAATCTCCATTTTACCGGGGATATTCACGCCATTACGGCTGCCCACAATCTTCTGGCAGCCATGGTCGACAACCGGCTGCATTTCGATGGATCCTGTGGGCTTCTGGACTGCCGCCGCGTCACATGGAAGAGGGTTATGGATATGGATGACCGCGTCCTCCGGGATGTGGTCATCGGGATCGGGGGGCCGCTGCGGGGAATCGCGCGAGAGACAGGATTCGACATTACGGCCGCCTCAGAGATCATGGCCATCTTTTGCCTCGCAGAGGGACTAGCGGATCTTAAGGAGCGGCTTGGGAATATTTTGATAGGATATTCACCGGATCGGCAGCCTGTGTTTGCCCGTTCGATCAAAGCCGAAGGCGCCATGTCCGCCCTGCTGAAAGATGCGATCAAACCTAATCTGGTACAGACTTTGGAAGGCACCCCGGCTCTGATCCATGGCGGGCCCTTTGCCAACATCGCCCACGGGACAAACTCGATCATAGCCACCCGGCTGGCCCTCAGCTTGTCCGACTTCGTTGTCACGGAATCTGGATTCGGCTCGGATTTGGGTGCAGAAAAGTTTTTCGACATCGTTGTCAGGACAGGGCACATCCCTTATCCGGATGCCTGTGTGCTGGTGGCGACCATCCGGGCGCTGAAGTTCCACGGCGGGGTCAAGCTGGAGGACATCGACGCAGAAAACATCGATGCGGTGGAAAAAGGATTCGCCAACCTCGAAAAACATATGGAAAATATGCGGACCTTCGGTGTTCCGTTCGTGGTGGCCGTGAACCGATTTCCCTCCGACACGCCAGCAGAGATCGATGCGGTTAAAAAACTGTGCAGAGAGAACCAAGCGAGGGTGGCTCTTTCCGAAGTATACAGCCGGGGAGGAGAAGGAGGGGAAGAGCTCGCAAGCGAAATTCTCAAAGCCATCGATGAAGACAAGAACACGTTCCGGTTTCTGTATGAATTGGACATCCCCCTGGTCGAAAAAATCGACACGGTCGCCAGGAAAATTTACGGGGCGTCCTCGGTTGCCATGGAGGGAAAGACCAGGCGAATGATCGGGCAGATAGAGAAAATGGGTTTCGGCAACCTCCCCGTGTGCATCGCCAAGACCCAATATTCCCTTTCCGGCGACGATGAGGCTCTGGGCAGACCGAAGGATTTTATTCTTATCGTGACCGATGCATCCCTGAGCGCTGGAGCAGGCTTTGTGGTGGTTTACTGCGGAGACATCATGACGATGCCGGGTTTGCCCAAAATACCTTCGGCGGAAAAGATCGATGTCACAGGAGATGGCATAATAACAGGACTTTCGTAAAAGACTGCTTTTTTCTTGCCTTAAATCCAGCCCTGCTTGTCCATCGGAACGAATTTGTCCAGCGAAAGGCTTGTGGGTTTACAGGGCATATCAATTGTGATAAATAAGGAAAGTCTTGATATCAATCCATTAGGAGAGGAATAATACATGTGTGAACTAAGGGATGTTTTTATCGTCGGCGCGGCCCGGACGCCGATCGGTAGTTTCCTCGGAACGATCAAGGATTTCAAAGCTCCTGAATTAGGGGGCATTGCGATCAAGGAGGCGCTGAGACGGGCTGGGATCAAAGGGGAAGATGTCGATGAAGTCATCATGGGAAATGTGGTTTCTGCGGGGGTGGGACAAGCTCCTGCCAAGCAGGCTATGGTAAAAGGCGGCATCCCCTACACGGTAAACAGTTTTGCGGTGAACAAGGTCTGCGGTTCCGGGCTCAAAGCTGTTCACCTGGCTGCCCAGTCCATATGGCTGGAGGAAAAGGAAATCGTGGTGGCAGGCGGCATGGAAAGCATGAGCCAAGCTCCGCATCTGGTTTGGGGCGTGCGGAACGGCGTCAAAATGGGCGATGTCCAGATGAGGGATGCCATGATCTATGACGGGCTCTGGTGTGCCTTCGATAACCAGCATATGGGCATGACAGGAGAAGTGATGGCGGAAAAATTCGGGGCCACCCGGGAAGAACAGGATGCCTATGCCGTAAGCAGTCATCAAAAAGCCATTCATGCAACCGAAAAGGGCTACCTGGAAGAGGAGATCGTTCCAGTCGAGGTGCCCCAAAGAAAAGGAGATCCCATCCTGTTTTCAGCGGATGAGGGTCCCCGGAAGGATGCATCCATCGAAAAATTGGAAAAACTTCGGCCGGTTTTCAAAAAAGATGGGACAGTCACGGCGGGAAACGCGTCTAGTTTAAATGATGGGGCTGCCGCTCTGGTGGTGGCTTCGGCCGATGCGGTGAAGGAGAAAGGATTGACGCCGATAGCGCGGATTCTTGCGGTCACGACCAATGCCCTTGAACCGGAACTCGTGATGTATGCTCCCAAGGGAGCCATCGAGAAGCTTCTGGCCAACGTGGGTTGGGTGAAGGATGATGTGGACCTTTTCGAGATCAACGAAGCATTTTCTTCCCAGCTTGTGGTTTTGATAAAGGATCTCGGATTGGACCGAGAAAGAGTGAATGTGCATGGCGGGGCCGTGGCGCTGGGCCATCCGATCGGAGCCACAGGTGCCCGGATTCTGACGACCCTGATTTACGCCCTCAAGCACAGGGGATTGAAAAAGGGAGTGGCCTCTCTTTGCCTGGGTGGAGGAGACGCCGTCGCTATGGCTGTGGAAATAACGGACTGATGGAGGAAAGATGGACATAAAAAAAATCGGCGTTATCGGCGCAGGCACCATGGGGACCGGCATAGCCCAGGTTGCGGCGACAGCGGGATTTGATGTCCTGCTGCATGATGTGGAAGAGGATTTGCTGAAAAAGTCGCTCGGAAAACTGGACAAAAGTCTGTCCAAACTTATCGAGAAGGGAAAAATAGACGGCGACAAAAATACCATTCTTGACCGTGTCCGGACCACGACGGATCTTGCGGATTTCAAGGATGCGGATTTTGCCGTCGAAGCGGTTTTTGAGGATTTTGGGGTAAAGGAACAGGTCCTGAAAGTGCTGGGCGATGTTCTTCCTGAAGGGGTTATCATGACCTCCAATACATCCTCGATCTCCATTACCCGCCTGGCTTCCCTTACCCGCCGTCCGTCCCATTTTATGGGGATGCATTTCATGAATCCTGTGCCGCTGATGACGCTTGTGGAATTGATAAAGGGGATAGCTACAGCACAAGAGACCTTCGACCGGGTGAAGTCCTTGACGGAAGCTCTGGGAAAGGTTCCCGTTGAAGCCAACGATTATCCAGGATTTATCGCAAATCGCATCCTTTTGCCCATGATCAACGAGGCGGTCTATGCCACCATGGAGGGCGTGGGAAGCGTGGAAGCCATCGATACCGTAATGAAGCTGGGAATGAACCATCCCATGGGACCCCTGGCTCTTGCCGATTTGATCGGATTGGATGTTTGTCTTCACATAATGGAAGTGCTGTACGATGGATTCAAGGACTCGAAATACAGACCCTGTCCTCTATTGCGAAAGATGGTGGATGCCGGATATCTGGGACGGAAGTCAGGGAAAGGGTTTTACGACTACAGTTCTTGATGGAGCCTAAACAGGTATTGTAGCCATTGGCTGGCTTTCCGAAATAAAAAACGCGGTTCGGAGGGGTTTCGTGAACAGGGCAATTCGCAAAAATTGCCGTTGAATTTATGAAGATTCTTCTTGAAAAGTTTTTTCTGCGATGTCAGGATATTTTCCTGATATCTCTGATATAAGATAGAACCGGCATTTTTAATGTTCGGTTCAGGCTGTGCAATCCAGGAGGACGACATGAAACAGGAAAACGACGACGAAAAACAGGGATCGAAAAATAGAGCCATCGAAGCGGCTGTTCTGCAGATCGAAAAACAGTTCGGCAAAGGCGCCGTGATGAAGCTCGGCCAGAAGGAGGCGGCCATGAAGGTGCCGGCCATCCCCACCGGGTCTATCGCTTTCGACCTGAGTCTGGGGATCGGAGGATTTCCTAGAGGAAGGGTCGTGGAGGTATTCGGTCCGGAAGCCACGGGAAAATCAACGCTGGCCCTGCATGTTATCGCAGAGGCCCAAAAACAGGGCGGACAGGCGGCCTTTGTCGATGCCGAACATGCCCTCGACCCGCCTTATGCCGCAAGCGTGGGGGTGGATGTCGATAATCTTCTTATTTCCCAACCCGACTTTGGAGAGCAGGCTTTGGAGATCGCCGAAGTTCTCGTGCGAAGCGGAGCTGTGGATGTTGTGGTCATCGATTCTGTGGCCGCTTTGGTTCCCAAGGCCGAACTCGAGGGGGAAATGGGAGATGCCCACATGGGACTCCAGGCCCGTCTGATGTCACAGGCCCTGAGAAAACTCACGGCCATCGTCAGCCGTTCCAAAACGTGTTTTATTTTTGTCAACCAGATCCGGGAGAAGATCGGATTTTTCCTAGGGAGCCCTGAAACAACGACAGGAGGCCGGGCCCTGAAATTTTACTCTTCATTGAGGATCGATGTGCGCAGGATAGCCGCCTTGAAGGACGGCGAGCAGGTCATCGGAAACAGAGTCAAGGTGAAGATCGTGAAAAACAAGATGGCCCCGCCCTTCCGGGAAGCCCAATTCGACATCATCTACGGAGTGGGCATATCCAGAGAAGGGGATCTTCTCGACTGCGGGGTCGATGTGGGTGTGGTCGAAAAGACAGGGACCTGGTATTCTTACAAAGGGGAGAGGCTGGGTCAGGGAAGGGAAAACGTCAAAAAACTCTTGAAAGAAAACACGGAGCTGGCCGCTCAACTGGATAAAGAAATCCGCCAGGTGGTGGGACTTTTGCCAGGAGAAAAAAAAGAAGAGGAAAAAGCGCCCGCCAAACCGAAAGAATAAATAGAATTATTCCAGCGATTCGCCGCGGTGTTTCACGTAGCGGGCGATCTCTTCATGGGTGGCAAACCAGACATTCGCATGCGTTTGCATGTATTGGATCAGGGTTTCCAACATGGCTATCCTGCTCCTGTGCCCGATGTACTTGGGGTGCATGGTTAGAACGAACAGTGTCCCCTCTTCGTACGCTTTTTCGAACTCAGCTGCCCAGATAGAGAACACATCCATAGGCTGGATGTGGGGACGGACGCTGGTGTATCGCGAGAATCCGAAATAGGGATAATCGTCCAGCAGCCATTCTACCGGAAGTTCGACGACTCCCGTGGGTTCGCCATTTGCCAATATCTCGTACGGCCGGTCGTCGGCCATCAAACTGCTGTCGTACAGCAGACCCATTTCCTTGATGATCGCGAGCGTGTGAAGGCTGAAATCCCAGGAAGGGGTGCGGATCCCGGCCGGCGCTTTCCCCGTGAGCTGCTCGAGGACATCGAAGGATTTTTGCATGAGCTCCCTTTCTTCCTCTTCGCTGAGGAGGGAATTCCTCTCGTGGATCCAGCCGTGCAGGCCGATCTCATGACGGTTTTTCGATACGATCGCTTGAATTTCTTCCTTGTGAAGCAGGGCGCTGACAGCGGGAACGAAAAAGGAAGCGGGAATTTCGTATTTGTCCAAGAGGGCCAGAATTCGAGGGATAGCCACCCGCGCGGCGTACTCACCTTGGGAGAAAGCCCCCGGGGATATGTTCAAATCACGGAGATCGTTGGTTTCTGCGTCAAAGTCGAAAGAAAGAGCGATGGCTAATCTCGCTCCGCCGGGCCAGCTATCGGGCGTGAGGTCCTTTCCAGCGCGAACCCTGTCGACCTTAGCCTGTACCTGTTCAAGACTCCATTCCCATGGCTTTTCTTCTTGTGCCGGAGTTCTGGCACAGCACGAGAGAATTACCATAAGGGCCAATAACCCGATAGGGATCCTTGCGTTTTTTTTCATTTTGTCCTCCTCCGAAAATGACTCACCGGGGATGCCCGACGACACTCATATACAGAACGCTCTCTTCCTCGCCGTCCAGACCCAGCAGAGCGTTGACCTCTTCGTCATAAAGGGCGCCGATCTGACAGGAGCCCAGGTGGAGGCCCACAGCGGCCAGGGCAAAGTTCTGGGCGATGTGTCCGGCATCCAGATAAACATACCTGTAGGCACGCTGCCCGTATTTCCATTTCGCCCTCGCGAAAAGGGCCGTCCAGACGAAAACCGCATTGGACGCAAAAGCCATATCCTGATCCAGAGATGCCTGCGCGATTTTCAGACGGAAATCCCCTGTTTGGAGCTGATCCAGGGCATGGTCCCGGATGTCGTAGTGGTAAATGCCTCGCTCGATATCCTCCACGCTGTTGAGGACCAGATAAGTTTCAACAGGGTAAAGGGCGCCTGCCGATGGACAGGCCCGGAATTCGAAGTCCATTGCCCGCTGGGTGATTCCCTGGGTTGCCCAGAGAAGCTGGGAAAGGTCTTTTTTTAACAGGGGGATGTCCTTGAAATTCCGGACACTCCGGCGCGTGCCGATGGCCGTCCAAAGGGACAATCCTCCTTGGGAAGACGGGATTTCCAGTTCGACCTTCACAGCTTCGGGATACTCTTTGTATGTTTTGGGCTTTGCGTGCCAGAGCAGCGGCCGGCCGGAAAGTTTTCCCCTGAAATATTTTGTTTCTTTTTGGAAAAGATCGCCAGCGGTTTCTTTCATTTTTTTCTCGCATTCTCGAGGATTTTTATTTTTTCACGGACGTCTTTGAGTTTCCGGTCGAGTTTCAGGGCCTTTTTGTAGTAAAGAAGTGCGGAATCGTTTTGCCCCAGGTTGAGAAACATATCGCCCAAGCCTTTGAAAATGCCCGATGCCCCGGGATAAAGTTCAGCGATGATACCGGCAAGGGCCTTGAGCTCGGCAATTTTTTTTGCGCCGATCAAATCGCGGGCCAAGCCCTGGAATTGATCCAGACTCACTCCGGGATGGGAGGGCTCCTTGGCTCGGGCCTGAAGGAACAAACGCCTGGCTTCCTGGAAGCTGCCGGTCCAAAGATGGAGGGATGCCAGGGCTGTCATCGGAGCTGTCCGGTTCGGATACAGCTCATGCGCCAGGTCAAGGAAGGAAAAGGCAGACTGGATGCGGTTGCTTTTGAGGTGATATTGGGCCACGCGGATCAGGTCTTCATGATGGTCCGGATACAGAGAAAGCCGGGAATAGGCGGCGTGCAGGGCTTGATTGAGCGCATCGAAGTCGGTGTCCAGCCCGATTTGGATCAATCCGGTCTCGCCGGTCCTGAGTATCGTCCAATCCTTTTCCCACCGGGAAAACATTTGCCTGAACCGGTTGGAGAACCGGAATGATTTTTTTAGGGAAGAAGACGTCTGGGCAAGCGCCAGGTAATCTTTGAAAAAAAAGACCGGACCGGATTTATGATAGTTGAGGAGCCTGTCTTGTCCGTAGGTTTTTTCCAGCTCGGCGGCCATGAAGGAACCCACTTTTGTGAACGCCTGCCCGGAGGCTGGCTGGATGCCTAAGGAAAGGTTGTTTTTAGCTGCTCGGGCATCACGCCTCATGGCCGCTGGATCGCAATTGCGATCGAAAAAAGCGAAGGCCTCCTCGAGATCTTCTTCATCATCGGCCAAATGCCGGGCATGCCAGCCGTATTGGCTCAATCCGTAAGAAAAGACCTGGTCGCACGCGGCGTAAAGCGGCTCTGCGGATTCATCCGCGATATAAATGGGCGTATCCAGGTCTTCCTCAAGAACCAGTTCTGCCAATTTATACGCATAATACTCCCGGTCGAAGCTTTCCATGTTGGATGCGATAGCCACGGCAAAACGTGTCAGTGGAAAAATAAGGAGGTAGGTTTTGGTCTCGGCCTGGCTTCCGCCGTGGCTGATTTGGAAATGCCCTCTCAGGGGACAGACATCCCAGCTCATACCCCTCCCCGTTAGGAGTCCGTCTCGCGTGGCCATGGGTGCCAGCATAAGTCTCCAGAGTTGGGGCTCGAGCAGTTTTCCCTGGATAATCCCCCGGGCGTACTTCAAAAGATCGATTACGGTCGAGCGCGTGCCTCCTGAGGCGAACCGGCTGGACATGTCGACATATTCTGAAGGAATTATCCTGCCGTTGAGGAGACGGTATCCCCTGACGCGGTTAGGGATAATGGCAGACCAGTCATCCATGCAGGAATCGGACATGCCCAAAAGATCGAAAATATGTTTTTTGATGAATTCTCCATAAGATTGCCCGGAGGCTCCCTCGATAGCTGCTCCCAGGAGATTGTATCCGTAGCTGGAATAAAGGTATTCGGTCCCTGGTTCGGAAAGGAGCGCGAAGTCCTGGAATATGGCGATGGCCCCCCGGGTCGTCAAGCGGTTTTTGATATGCAGTTCTTTGTCTCTGTCCTCATAGTGGGGGATGCCCCCCAAATGACCGAGCAGCTGCCGGATCGTGACCGGCCATTTTTTCCGCGGGAAATAGGGAACATACGTCTGTATCTCGGCATCCAGGTCCATTTTTCCTTCTTGCACAAGCCGGAGGACAGCAAAAGCCGTGAAAGTTTTTGTGATGGAGGCCATCCGGTACGAGCTTTCCGGCTTGGCCGGGACCCTGTTTTCCATGTCGGCATAACCGAAGCCACGAGTCCAGATAAAATCGTCCTTGATGAATCCCACCGAGATCCCGGGCGTTTGATCGAAAGCCATTTGTTCCGCGACGAATTTTTCGAAGGCCTCGATGGCCCGGTCATACAGGAGAGAGTCTGGTTCCTGCAGGAAAAGGGGATTCGCGCAGAACGCGAATACCAGCAAAAGGGCCGCAAATTTTGGCCATGCACAGATGGTTGCGAACGGCTTTATTTCCAGAAAAACATGGGGGATAAGCTCCCGAAACATGGCTTTTGTGAATTTTTTACGATAGCACATATCCGAAAACCAAAAAAAGGAGAAGTGAAAGGCCGGCGGCGATCAAGGCATAGGGGATCTGGGTGCGGACATGATCGATATGGTCGGTCGCCGAAGCCATCGAAGAGATTATCGTTGTGTCGGATATCGGCGAGCAGTGGTCCCCGAATACCCCTCCTCCGAGGACAGCGGCGATCACCAGGCCGGGATGGAGGCCGATGATCCGGATGATCGGCACAGCGATCGGAATCATGATGGCAAAGGTTCCCCAGGATGTCCCGGTGGAAAATGCGATGAAACAGGAGATAAGGAAGAGGACGGCAGGAACGAGACCCGGATCGAGAGTGGCCTTGGCCGCTTGGGCGACAAAGGGACCGGTTCCCAGAGCATCGCAGGTATCGCCGATGGCAAAGGCCAGGATCATCAAGCTGGCCAGGGGAACCAGCCCTCCCACTCCTTTCATGAAAATATCCGTTATCTCCTTGGTCCGCATGATCCCCTGCACTCTGTAGGCCACGGCACCTGCCGATAATCCGAGGATAACCGCCCAGAGGACCGAAAGGGAACCGGATCCTTCCATCAGATTTCCCTGCCCTGTGACGATCAAAACCAGGGGCATGGCTATGACCATCGTGACAACGGGGATGAGCATGTTGGCTGCCCGTGGCTTCACACCGGGCTTCTGCTCCATCATCACCACGTCATCCGCGATCAGGGGCTCGGCGCCGTCCCGGAGGAGCTTGTTTTCTTCTCTCACCCGCGTTTCGGCCTTTTTCATCGGCCCGATATCTTTAAGCGTGATGACCGAAAAAAAGACGAGCAGAAGTGCCGCAAGGGCATAAAAATTAAAAGGCATCGAGGAGACCAGAACCCGTACGGGATCTTCCATCCCCTGAGCGGCCAGAAGGCCGATCACAAAGGCTCCCCAGGCATTCAATGGAATAAGGATGCACTTTGGCGCCGAGGTGGAGTCGAGAATATAGCTCAGTTTCTCCCGGGAAATCCGGAGCCTGTCGAAAACAGGCCGGCACACAGCCCCGGATACGAGAACGCAGATGCTGGACTCGATGAAGATAACGAACCCCAAGAACCAGGCAAGAAGACCGGCCGATCTTTGCGTGCGGACAAGCCCTTTTCCGACGATCCAGTTCACGAATCCCTTCATTCCCCCCGAGTACTGGGTGAAGGTGATGACGGCCCCGATCATGGCGCTGAAGAGAACGACCCGGGTGTTGTCCGCATCTTTGAACACGCCGACCAGAACATCGACCGTCTGGATGAGTCCTGACAGCGGATTCCAGCCCTGGATAATAGTCCATCCGAGCCAGATGCCCAGGATCAAGGAGATGTAAACATGTTTTGTTTTGATAGCCAGAAGGATGGCGAGCAGTGGGGGAAGGATGGAAATCCAGCCATATGTGTCCATATCCGGCTCTTATGCAAAGAGATATATCACCGCCATCCCCGGATGTCAACTTGGCGGCAATCGATGTAGGCATCTCTATTTCCGCGATCAACAAGGCTCATACGGGCTTTTAGGAATGGTTTTGCTCCCGTTAAGCTTTTTAACGCCATTCCTTTACCGTTCTTCTCGGTGGCTGTGAACTGCACACCTCTACCCCTGTCTTTTCTCCTTATCTTCTGTTCCCGTGCTTGCTTACAACCCGACTTCCCCGGCAAAGCCGTGCCGAGAACAACACTGCCGTCTTCCTCCCTTTTTTGCGTCAGGTTCCCTCGAAGAATGGTAATCACGTCTAAAGCATCAAGGTTGCTTCAACCATCCCAAAAAGCCTCCCTGATCACGGAAAGAGAGATGCTTCCGCCATCGATGAAATCGAATATATCAGAGGTGATTCCGGAGGAAGCGGGCGGTGTGGGATTTCTTCGACCGAATGACCTGTTCCGGCGTTCCCTCTGCGACCAACCGTCCCCCGCTTTCTCCTCCCTCGGGCCCTAGGTCGAGGATATGGTCGGCGCATTTGATCACATCCAGGTTGTGCTCGATGACAACGACGGTGTGCCCGTGGTCAACCAGTTTCTGGAATGTTGCGAGCAGGACGGAAATGTCGTTCGGGTGAAGGCCGATGGTAGGTTCGTCGAAGAGATAGAGGATTTTTTTTGCGCTCTGATGGACGAGATTGTGGGCCAGCTTGATCCGCTGGAGCTCGCCCCCCGATAGGGTTGTGGTGGGCTGTCCCAACCGGAGGTAGCCCAGTCCCACTTCGATAAGGGGCTCCAGTTTGCTCCGGATCTTTGCCTCCTGGATAAAAAAATCGCAGGCTTCCGTGACGCTCATCTCCAAGACATCGCTGATCGTTCTACCCTGGTATTGGATGTCCAGGATCTCGTCTTGGAATCTTCGTCCTTTGCATGCCTCACAGGTTAGGACGATATCCGAGAGGAACTGCATCTCCACGATCTGCTGGCCGGCACCCTTGCATTCCTCGCAGCGCCCTCCCGGTGTGTTGAAGGAAAAATGGCCCGGCTTGTACCCCATTGCCCTGGCTTCCCGTGTTTGGCTGAACTTTTCCCGTATGTCATCCATGGCCTTGGTGTAAGTGGCCGGAATGGATCGGGGAGATGCGCTCAACGGGGACTGGTCGACCATCAGGATTTTGTCCAGGTTTTCGAGTCCTGTGATGCGCTGGAAGCCATCACGGGATTTGCCCTGCCAGCCTGAATAAAGGATATCGAAGAGGAGCGTGCTTTTGCCCGAACCGGAAACGCCCGTGACACAGGTGAACACGTTCAAGGGAATCCGGATGTCGAGATGGCGCAGGTTGTGTTTATGGGCATCATGGATGGTCAAGAAGGATTCGGGCGTGCGTCTTTTATCAGGTGTTTTTATCTGTTTTTCCCCTCTTAAGTATTTGGCGGTGAGGGATCCGGGATAATCCAAAAAATCTTTCGAAGGGCCGGCATACACGATTTCTCCTCCCGCTGCCCCTGCCCCGGGACCCAGGTCGATAAGGTATTCCGCAGAACGGATGATTTCAGGGTCGTGTTCCACGACCAAAACCGTGTTCCCGATCTCTTTCAGGGACTCCAGGATGTCGATCAGGCGTTGATTGTCCCTTGCATGCAGCCCTATACTCGGTTCGTCCAAAACAAAGAGGGTTCCCACCAGAGAAGCGCTCAAGGCTGCTGCCAGGTTGATCCTCTGGGCTTCTCCACCGCTCAGGGTGAAGGTCATCCGGTCCAGCGTGATATAATCCAGCCCGACCTCCACAAGAAATTTCAACCGGCTCAGGATCTCGGCGATCAGTTTTTCCGCCACGATTTTCTGGAACGGGGAAAGGGGCAAATTTTGGAAAAAATCCCGTGCATGCCCAACGGTTTTCCGGACGACTTCACCGATATTGAGTCCGGCGATCTTGACGCTCAAGGCCTGTGGATTGAGACGTGTCTGGAGGCAGTCCGGACAGGGGACGTATTTCCGGTATCGGCTGAGAAAGACCCGGACCTGCACTTTGTATTTTTTCCGCTGAAGCCTATCGAAAAAGTCCTGGACGCCGTGAAAACCGGGTCCGCCCTGGATGATCATCTCCTGCCCTTCTTTTTTCAGGTCTTTGAACGGAACGTTTGCGGGGATGCCGTGTTCCAGGGCCTCTGCGATCAGCCTTCTCATCCTCCTTCGGGAGACCGGTTTGGTCCAGGGTTCGACCGCTCCCTCTTCCAGCGATTTGTTCTTGTCGGGAATGACTTTGTCCTCGTCCAGAACGGCCAGGTCCCCGAAACCATGGCACTTGGGGCAGGCCCCTTGAGGACTGTTGAAGGAGAAGAGGTTGGGATAAGGATCTTCGTACAAAATTCGGCATTTTTTGCACTCCAATTTTGCAGAAAAAGGGAAAACCTCTCCCTCCTCTGTACGAACCCTGACGTTCCCATCCCCCTTTTTCATCCCGATCTCGAGAGAGTCGACAAGCCGGTCCCGCTCTTCATCATCCAGGGTTAACCGGTCCACAAGGATGTCCAGGGTTTGGCTCTTTTTATCCCCTGCTTTTTCCAGGGGAATGATCTCGCCCCGAGAAATGATCCTGTGGAATCCGTCTTTTTGCAAATCCGCAAATCCTTTTTTTCGCGGCCAGAGAAAGGATATCCAGATCTTTGTTCCGGGCGGAAGAGTGAGGAGTTCTTCCACGATGGCGTCTATGGTGTCCCGGAAAACGGGGCGTCCGCACTTCTGGCAGTGAATCGTCCCGATCCTTGCATACAAGACGCGCAAAAAATCATAAATTTCCGTTACCGTGGCCACCGTAGACCGGGGATTCTTGGTGACGGCCTTTTGCTGGATGGCGATCGCAGGCGGGATCCCATCCACCCGGTCGGCTGCCGGCTTTTCCATCCGTTCCAGGAATTGGCGGGCATAGGCCGAAAGAGATTCGATGTAGCGGCGCTGGCCCTCGGCATAAAGGGTGTCGAAAGCCAGAGAGGATTTCCCCGACCCGGACACGCCGGTGACGACGATCAGTTTATCGAGGGGGATATCCAGATCGATATTCTTCAGGTTGTGGACCTGGACACCTCTGAGTGCGATGATCTGTTTCATGGTTTTCTGTTCGGCATTTTAGGAATAGAAACACCTATTATACAATGGATTTGCCGAACTGAGAATTCCGGATCACGGGAATAGAGATATTTCTAGACCCGTAATGTTATTCTGAATAGAAGGAACGTCTGACTGCGGATTGATTTTCGCAATATTTCTAGCCAATGCCATAGGGAATTTTCTATAATCCCGAATAAGAAGACTTGGCTCGGAAACCTGTGTGATGATGAACATCTTTCTCGGATCTATGCGGAATAAACTCATAACCATCCGATCCTATAACCGCGTGAAAAACGTCAAAAGTCTGCGGTCGCGGCAGGATTTTGTCCGGTTTGTGTTGAATCCGCCGCATTCCCTATCCGGACAGGAAAAACCGATCGCTAAAGCATCCAGGCTCTGGAGGCTGGAGAGGATTGCGAGAGAAGCCAGATCCATCGACAATGGCTCTTTTCTATTGAAGGATCCAAGACTCGAACGGTTCAAGGCGATTCTCCACGTGGGATGGGGGATGGATGCCGCTGCTGAGACGGGATTCGATTTCCCGAGATTTTCACGGATCGTCGCAGACACAGCGGATCCAAAATACCGCCTCCTGGTGTTTGAAGGGGCTGGAGTGATTGGTCTTGCCGCTTCTCAACCGCGCAGGTCCGCCCTGATCGGCCTCCCCGTTCCTCGAACTTTCAGCCGGGACGTTCTGGCGCGTTTTATCCGTTCTATCGACCGGCAAGCTCTGGACATGATGTCCCATGGTTTCGGGAGGGGATTGTATTTCAAGACACTAACCCTTCGGTCTTCGCTGAAACGGGCTCGTTCCTGCCTGCCGTTTTTTCATCCCGGATCGGCAGTCAAGGGCGTCGGATTTGCCTTTGCCATGGTCAACTGTCAGTCCTTGCCGGGTGTTTTTATGACAGCCGACCGGTTGAAGGAAAAGATGGACCGCATGGAGGGAATCGAGTGTTTCACCGATGGTGTCGTCACGGCGTTGAGTTTCCTGGAGTGGAATTTTCCTGGCCTGCTGGGCACGCTCGGATCCCATGACATCACGCAAGCCGCATGGGCCAAGCTGCAATCGTACCAGGAAGCCGAAGGCGTTTTTTTGTTTTAAGCGGCGGGTTAAAAGAGTGGCCGCCGACCAGCGTTCTGTCTTGAAGAAGGACGGATAAACAAACAGACGCCGGGGGTTTATTTTGATATAATGGCAGCCCACAAGGAGGCCGGGATGAAAAAAGGTACTCGAATCGCTCTCATTCTCGGGGCTATCCCGTTCATCACCATGGTTTTTGCCCTTCCATTGGTCAACCGGATCGAACCCATCATTCTGGGCATGCCGTTTTTGTTGTTCTGGTTGTTGGCATGGGTCGTGCTCACGCCCGTTATCCTTGCCTTGGCTTATAAACTGGAGAAAAAATACAATCCCCCCGAAGAAGAGGAAGACTCATGAACGCGGCGCTTTTCATTATCCTGGGCACGATCCTGTTCTCTGCTCTGCTGGGCGTGTATGCCGGCCGGCGTGTCAAAATGAACCTGGAAAACTGGACCGTAGGCGGGCGCCGGTTCGGGATCGTTATTATCTGGCTCCTTATGGCGGGGGAGATCTACACGACTTTCACTTTTCTCGGGGCCAGCGGGTGGGCCTATTCCAAAGGGGCCCCGACGTTCTATATCCTGGTTTATGGAGCCCTGGCCTATACCCTTTCTTTTTTCATTCTTCCTGCTCTGTGGAAGGTTGGAAAAAGACACGGCCTGCATACCCAGCCGGACTTTTTCATCAACCGGTACGACAGCCGGGCTCTGGGGATCTTTGTGGCCCTGATCGGTGTTTTTTCCATCATTCCCTATCTCCAGCTTCAACTGACAGGATTGGGACTGATCGTGGAGGTGGCCAGCAACCAGGCCATCCCTTCCCGGGTGGCTATCGCCATCTCTTTTGTTTTGACCTGCGTTTTTGTTTACACCAGCGGAATCCGGGGTACCGCCTGGGTCTCCATCGTCAAGGACATCATGATGATCGTGGCTGTGCTTGTCGTGGGGATCGGAGTGCCCATGATCTATTTCGGAGGATTCGGGAACATGCTCTCAACCCTGATCGCCCAGAAACCACAATACCTCGTTCTCCCGGGAGCGACTTCCCATATGGGGGTGACTTGGGTGATGTCCACGCTTCTACTGACCGGATTGGGGTTCTACATGTGGCCCCACGTGTTCGGGTCTGTCTTTTCGGCCAAGAACGCCAGCATCATCAAGAGAAACGCCATCATTATGCCCATCTACCAGATCCCGATCCTGCTTATCTTTATGGTGGGATTCACCGCCCTTCTGGTTATCCCCGGCCTGGAGAACGGAGACATGGCCTTTCTGGAACTGGTCAACAAAACATATCCTTCCTGGTTCATGGGATTTGTCGGGGCGGCAGGGGCTGTGACGGCCATGGTTCCGGCCTCGATCCTCGTGTTGTTCGCTTCGACGCTGCTCGCCAAAAATGTGTACATGGCAGGATTCAATCCCCGCGCCAGCGAGGAGACCGTGATGAGGCTTTCCCGGTTTCTGGTTCTTGTCATCACGACCATAGCACTGGTTTTCGCGATCGCGTTTCCTGGGGAATTGGTCAACCTGTTGATTTTCGGGTATGACGGTGTGTGCCAGTTTTTTCCGGGGGTCGTTATGGGACTTTTTTGGAAACGGGTAACGAAAACAGGTGTTTTCTGCGGTCTTGTTACGGGAATCGCCGTTGTCGTGGGGCTTATCGCCAGCGGTCGCGATCCCTTTTGGGGCATGAATGCGGGGTTTGTGGGACTGGCGGTCAACAGTGCTGTGACTTTTCTGATAAGTATTTGGGCAAGAACAAAAAGCCCTGGGGGTCGACAATGAGGGATGAATTGAAAAAGGAAGCAGAAGAATTAGCGAGCCAGCTCGTTGCCTGGCGCCGGGATTTTCATCGACACCCGGAAACGGCATTCGAAGAACACCGGACATCGTCGGTCTTGCGGAAATTCCTGGAGGACCGGGATATCCCCGTTCAAGCGATGGCCAAAACCGGGCTTCGGGGTGTTTTAAAGGGAAAACACGGGGGCAAAACCATTGCCTTGAGGGCGGATATCGATGCCCTTCCCCTGAAAGAAGATGGGGACAAAGAGTATATATCCGAAAATCCAGGTGCAGCCCACGCCTGCGGTCATGACGGACACATGGCGATCCTTATGGGGGCGATCGAGCTTCTCTGCCGGAGAAGGAATGAACTCCGGGGCAATGTGGTGTTCCTGTTCCAGCCCAGCGAGGAGAGGATTCCGGGGGGAGCGAAGCTCATGATAGAAGAGGGGGCATTAAAAGACGTGGATGTCATCTTCGGACTCCATCTCTGGCAGCTCCTTGCCACAGGTGCTGTCGGGCTCGTGAAGGGGGCCATGATGGCCCAGCCCGATAAGTTCACGATCCGGATCCGGGGAAAAGGCGGTCACGGGTCGATGCCCCATCAAACGGTGGACCCGATCCTGGTGGCATCCCATGTGGTCGTGAATATCCAGAGTATCGCCAGCCGGAACGTGGATCCCCTGAAGCCGGTGGTCGTTTCCTTCGGAACCATCGAAGGAGGCACGATCTACAACATCATTCCCGAGAATGTGGTCCTGACGGGAACCGTACGGAGTTTCGATGCCGATGTGCAAGAACTATCCGAGAGGCGCTTGAAGGAGATAGCCGATGCCACGTGCGCAGCCTTCGGAGCAGCGGCGGATTTCCGGTATGAGAAAGGTTATCCTCCGGTCGTCAACGATGAGAACATGGTGGATTTTGTGGCGGGAGTGGCCGGTGGAATTTTCGGAGAGGACAAAGTCCAGGAGATCGCTCCCGTTATGGGTGGAGAGGATTTTGCTTATTTTCTGCAGGAAGTTCCCGGGGCATTTTTGTTTTTCGGAATGGGCGACGGAATGGAATATCCCCATCACCACCCGGCATTCGACATCGACGAAAAAGCTCTTCCTGCTGCCACGCATTTGATGACAGCCCTTGTCCTGGAGTTTTTGGGGCGAAATTCCGGATGAATCTTTTTCTGGTCATTCCTGTTGCGCTGGCACTGGCCATGGATGCTTTTGCCGTTTCGATCGGGTTGAGCGTGGCACCAAAAGGCTTGAATAAAAGCCAGGGGCTGCGCCTGGCCATTTTTTTCGGATTTTTCCAATTCGTGATGCCGGTGATCGGGTGGCTGGCAGGCCGGAGTTTTTTGGATTATATGCGTGACGTGGATCATTGGGTGGCTTTCGGACTGCTTTTTTTGATCGGCGGAAAAATGGTGGCGGATTCTTTCCGCTACGGAGAGTCGGCAAAAAAAGTGCCGGGCGATCCGACAAAAGGCGCTACTCTGTTTTTACTTGCGGTCGCTACCAGCATCGATGCCTTTGCCGTGGGTTTGAGCTTTGCTGCTATTCACCAGAAAATTCTTTATCCGGCCGTCATCATAGGAATCGTCGCTTTTGCGATGACTTACTTCGGAACGAAGCTGGGGCCTACGATCGGAAAGATCGCTGGCAAAAGAGCCGAACTTCTGGGAGGCCTTATCCTGATTTTTATCGGGATCAAGATTCTGGCTGAGCATATGTGATGCTCAAAGAAAACTTTTTGGTTTCCTTTTTCCGTAATTCTTTATAGAGACATGGCGATGCAGCAGAAAATTCCCCTTCCATATTCGGACAAGTTGGGCGAGCTGGAACATGATGTGGAAAGGTACAAAAGAGAATATCTTCAGACTTGGTGGCAAACCTCCACCGCGTTTCCGGATTTAGGGAACTCCTACAGCGGGGCGAAACAGAAATCGATCGAAGCGGAACTCTTTCGATTTATAGATCTCACATCCATCAAGCTGGATGATTATCCTGATACGGAGAAAGAACAAAAAACCTGGATGGAGGAGTTCCTTGCAGAAGTCAGGGGATTGGGAAAGCGGTTTTTGTCCATGTCCGATCTTTATTTTGATTCTGTTTTTCAGGACGATGCGGTGCATTCCACCCGCATGTTTGTCGATAAAGCCAAGGCCTTCGATCCCGCTCTCCGGATAGAAAACGTCTACCAGGCCCTGAGGAATGCCTGGATCATGAACTCGCTTCAAATGTATATGCAAAAAGACGTGATGTGCCACGATTCCCTGTTTGCCTACAGCATGATTTATCCATACATGGACAATTATTTAGATGATGTATCGCTGTCCTTGGAAAAAAAGCTTGTCTTGATCGGAAAGTTGAGAGAGGGGTTGGAAGGGCTGGGATTCCATCCGGGGAACAAGAACGAAGAAAAGCTATTGCATCTGATCCAAATGATCGAATCGGACTATAAAAGGGAGAAATTCCCCGAAGTATACCAGAGCCTGCTCGCCATATTCAACGCGCAGCTCCGCAGTCTCACCCAGCAAAAAGGTCACACGCTGCCCTTCGAAGGTGATATCCTGGATCTCAGTTTCGAGAAGGGGGGGACATCCGTTTTGGCGGACGGCTATCTTATCGACGGAAAACTGGAGGAACGGCAGGCGAACTTCTGCTTTGGATTCGGCACTTTTCTTCAGTTGGCCGATGACATCCAGGATCTGGTCGCAGACAAAAAAAATGATCATGCCACGATATTTTCCCTGCCGGCAGGGAAATACAGTCTGGATAATCTGGCCAGCAAACTCCTGAATTTTACCTCAGAGACCGCACACGCCAAGCTGGATGAGAAAGATCCCGGAGCAAAATCTTTGAGAGAATTGATCCTCAAGAACTGCACGCTCCTCATCTTGGAGGCCATCGGCAAACATAGGTCCTTTTACAGCCGGGAATATTGGCAGAGGATGGAAGGGTTTTTCCCGATCCGTTTCTCAGGTCTTGAAAAATTGAGAAAAAAACTGAAAAAGAAAATTCTTGGCAAGAGAAGACGTGTTGCGGACCTGGAACTGGCAGCTGCTTTTCTTCTCACCGCCACTTCCCGGATAGTCGCCGAGAAATAAGCCGGGCGGATCAGGCAAAGGCGCTATGCGGCTTTCTGCTTCCGCCTTTCTTCGATTCTGCCGAAGAATTCGTACATCACAGGAACGACGATCAGGCGGAGCAGGATGGCGAAGAAAAATCCTCCGATATAAACGACGGCCAGCGGCCTGTGAAG
>Ga0180438_10001633_pt1 | contig 39460 bp, 32 predicted proteins | sample SS_ome_12_FD_132455 | JGI IMG/M metagenome (GOLD analysis project Ga0180438, IMG submission 132455) | Hypersaline lake sediment archaeal communities from the Salton Sea, California, USA - SS_3_D_2 metaG | ecosystem: Environmental > Aquatic > Non-marine Saline and Alkaline > Hypersaline >... | reverse complement strand
GTTAATCATACGGCTGGTGCTGCACAACAAGCTGTCTTGCGCCAAAATCCACGACAAATGGCAAATTCAGGTCTCCACGAGCCAGTTGATGGCGAGCATGTTCAGGTCTTCAATATCAACCTGCTCGTCGGCGGCAGGCTCGCAGTCGTCGCATGGGCCGGGGCGGGCGCCCTGCCATTTCCGGGCAAGAATCGCAAAATCCCGGAAGTTTATCACCCGGTTTCCGTCCAGGTCGAGCCTCTTAGGGTCGAGCTTTTTCAGTTCCATCACATCATAAAAAAAATCAACGATATTCTGGAATTCCGTTCTTCCGTCGTAAATTGTAGTGAATATCGGATTTTCGCCCCAGCCGTGCCCGGCGTCTTCATTCAGCATCAAAAGGTTCTCAATCCGCAGCAAACTGAGCCGTTGATGGTAAACGGTTGACTGCTCAAGCGGACAACTCCGGTCGGCCGTACCGTGGACCGAAACACACGGCGGCTCGCCTATGTCGAGATATGCTTTCATATCGAAGGAAGCCCCCCAGTAATAAGGCCAGCCTCCCCACAGATTCATCACGGCTGCGATTTCAGGCACGTCCCTGACAGCTAAATCATTACAACAGTGAACTGCCACGATGGAAGTTATCGCCCCGGCGCTGTCGCCCCCGACAGCGATGCGCGACGGGTCTATCCCATAAACGCCGGCGTTGTCACGCATCCACCGAACGGCTGTAAGCAAATCCTCCACTGCGGCCGTCACGCCGTGTACAAGCTCGTTATCCCCCAGTTTGCCGACAAGCCCGCAGAGCCCACTGTCCGAAATTATTGGATTATCCCCGCGCAAGCGATAATTGATCGAAACCGCCACGTAGCCGCGCCTGGCAAATTCAGAGGCAATCCCAAATCCGCTGCTCTTGTCGCCCTGGCTCCAGCCTCCTCCGTGCATGAGGACCATGCCCGGCTTGAGCCTCGGAACTGCGCGGTCGGCGGGCAGGTAAATATCCAGTTTCAGCGCCACCATTGCGCTTTGGGTGGGCGCCCAACCGTAGGTGACGTCGGTTTTCTTTTGATAGCCGTACAGTGGGTCGCGGAACACGTTCGCCGCTTCAGCCAGCCCGCCCAAACAAGCCAGGCCCAGGAGCAGCCCGATCACCGCCGATTTTAGTGACGCACTAATTCCCATCTGCTCTCCGAAAAAACAAGGCCTCGTTCGCTATAGATCAGGCTCTCGTCGATATCTGTCCCGCTAACACACTTTCGCTGAAGTCTTTGACGTTCGCACATCGCCGGCCTTCGGCCCGCAAGCCCGTCGGCCTTGTTGCGGCATAAGGTTTCCACAAAATCGAAAGTCGGGCATACTTCCGGAAAGAAAAAAACAAAAATGTGTTTTTCTTTCCGAACAGCAGCTCACAGCCTGTCAAACAGCTATGATCCTGCTTGAGAAAATCAAAAAAAGATTTTCTTACATAATATGCGCCTGGACCTCAACTTTGCCACCTTGACGCTTGAAATCATAAGATACACAATAATGACAGAAATGTCAAGAAAAAACGGCACGCACTGGGGATAGGGTGCGAAAAGAGCGCAAGAATAAGGCGTAAATCAGCGGTGTAACGAATTGAACGGGCTTGTTGTATGGAAAAGCATCGTCCCGCCGGCCAGACCCCTAATGCCGCTTTCTGCCCGAGCCGCCGTAGATAAAGCGCATCTGGCCCACATTTGGAATAACGGCAAGCCGAGATTTTGCAAAAAGCCTGAAACCGCTCGGCCAATATACGAACAGCGCCTTGCCCACAAGGTAGTCGCGAGGCACCACACCCGCTCGATAGAAACCATCATTTCCTATACCCTCTCTGCTCCACCAGCGGCTGTCCTGGCTGTTCGGACTGTTGTCACCAAGTACGAAAAACTGGTCCTCAGCGAGTGTGAAGGCACTACCTTCGGAGGCTCTGGCACCTCTCATACCGTTACCCATAATGCCTGTATAGTAAATATCCCGGAAAATAGCAACGTGCCAAAGCACCAGTTTGCCGGAACCAAGAATCCTCACGTGGGGCTCGATATTCTTTTCGATGGGTCCGGCATCGTCGGCTTGTAGTCCCAAATCATGCGCAAGTCTCTCCGGCCCGACCTCAAAGATCAGTTCGTGGTCGACGTTGGCAAATTTAACAAGCGTCGGCTTACCCACCTTTACAGGCTCGATGCGTCTACTCGCCAATACTTCCTTGCCGGTTCGTGTAGCTTTCGAGATAATCATTGCACCTTCAGGATCAAGTTCGGCGAGGTAACGCGTTCGATACTTGCTCAGGCCGATACCCACCAGACTTTTCCCGTCGCCCGGATTCACGTAGAACCGCACCATCAGGTCACTGCAATAGGGTCTGTCGCCGTAGCCCATGACATTGTTATAGGCATAGGTCGCTCTGAAATCGTTGCCCCTGGTCGTGTCGTAGAGGATTGTATGGATATCGTCGCCGGTGCTGTCCAGCCTGAAGACGGTGCGGTTATCACGGTCAATTTGCCACTTTGACCGGCCCAGATCAAACGGCTGCCTCCAGATGCGGTCCTGATGGTCATTGAAATTGCGCTCGTTCGGCCGCATCGGCTGGTAGTCATTGTCGTAGACGGGCATCCACAGTTCATTCTGAACCTTCGGCGGCTTTCTGGTTATCCGGTCATTGATGTAGACGTCGCCGTCGATTATTTCGATTTGCTCGCCCGGGAGGGCGACAAGCCGCTTGATGTAGTTAATATTCGGTTCAAGGGGATTCTTGAAAACTGTTACATCCCAGCGTTTCGGCTCAGAAAACTGGTAGATACACTTCAACACAAGTATTCTGTCACCGTTAGAGACCGCCGTTGCGTCCCTCCTGTCCGGATAATACCCGCAGTTCGGGCACCGAGTCCGCGGGGGCCGGGCAGGCCTGACGGGAATGGTATCCTGCTTTTGGTTGTACTCCTGAGGCACGTAGCCGTGGTCGTATTTGTAGCCGCACTGAGCGCAGCAAAGACGAAAATGGGCACCCTTCAAAGTGTCGGCCATACTGCCCGTCGGAATCCGGAACGCTTCCATAACAAAAGCACGAAAGACGAAGGCCAATATAAAAGCGGTTATCAGCCATTCGAACGTATTCGCAATTTCAGCGGCCCTGTCTTTTTTGACGTTTTCTTTCTCGGACGTTTGCCTGGTCTTGCTCATAAACCGAAAATCAAAGGAAACACCACCTCGCGGCCCGGGGAAAAACCTTACAAATCCCCAGAGCCGACACAGAACTTTCAATTATGCCGAAAAACCGGCATCGGTCAATAATCATTCATAATTTTGTGCAACATTTTGCCAGCCGGCAGTTTCCGCGACCCAACAGCGAATACTACACAGTGATATTAAAGACGGTTCACGGCAATTACCCGAATGCTTTTTCCACACGGTCGTCAAGACGCCTTTAGCACGGGCGGTGATATTGTTTCCATCGAACCTGCACCACCGTCCTCAAAATCCCCTCTGGTGCTTAGATTCACAAGAAAAGCTCCGGCAGAGGGATATCGGCGCATCTCAAGTGTGTCCGCCCGGGTTATGCGTGGCATACTTCGACCATCCGTCCATTGTCGGTGTTGCGCGGCCGGCAGCGTACAGCCAATTTTTTTGCAAGTCGAAAAATTTTTGTCAAAAAAAGCTTGATGCTTAGAAGTCTTTATGCTATAGTAGGTTACGGTAGTTGGGTGTTATCGTATTACGGTGCGTCGGTTATGCGGCTTACAGAGAGCGGCTTGTGGCTTGTGCCGCGCAATCGTGCGGAAAGTGGTTTCGGTCAAATTCCTGCTTCTTGGAGGAATATGATGGGTAGCTCGATAACCACAAAGCTTAGATTAAGGCGCCTGCGAAAAACTCCAGGCTAATTAACAGGTCTGTTCTCCCTATTCGCTCTTACTCGAAATGAGGTAGTCTATGGCAACAATTACAAAGAAAGAACTCATCAGTCGAATTGCTGAACGTACTCAAGCCAAGAGGGTACTCGTCAAGCGCATTGTCCAGACATTTCTCGACGAGATAATTGCGGAATTATGCGATAATAACAGGTTGGAATTCCGCGACTTCGGGGTCTTCGAAACCAGAACAAGATCTGCGCGCATCGCCCAGAATCCGAAAACGCTCGAGCGAGTGACGGTTCCCACGAAGAGAACCGTAAAGTTCAAAATGGGGCGACTGATGAGAGAGAATCTCAGTACTGCCGCCACCAAGTCTGCACGCCTGGAGTAGAGTATTTGGAAAAAGGGTGTGCCGCGAGCACACTTTTATCGTCAGGTTTTCAGATGTGAAATGCTCCGGCGCAGAACATGAAGTTGGTCAGGGAAAGTTGGTGTAAGGAGTTGCATATGGCATCGGAGGGAACAGTCAAGTGGTTCAACGAAAAAAAAGGCTACGGATTTATTGTGGGCGCCGGTGGTGAGGAGATTTTCGTACACTACTCGAGTATAGCCGGCGAAGGTTTCAAGACGCTGACCGAAGGGGAACCGGTAATCTTCGATGTCGTGGAAGGCGAAAAAGGGCTAAAGGCCGAGAATGTGGTTCAAAAAAAGGCCCGATAAGCTGGAAACGTCAGGCTTTTTTGTTATAATATGATTCAGTTGGCGCCATTTCTTAGTCACGGACGCGGGAGGAGTGGTTGGACGGTAAGCTCTGCATGTTTGGCACGTACGGCTTCCGGTTTTTTATGAATGATAGGCTGCAAATAAGTCTCGTTAAACAAGCTTTTCAAAGGCGGCAAGACAGATGATCGGCGAGTTCAGATCAGGCCTTGACTGTCGAGTGCTTGTTCTAAACAAGCATTATATGGCTGTGCGCATTATAAACGTGAGACGTGCTTTTTCGCTGCTCTTCAGGGAGATCGCCGAGGTTATCTCGATCGAAGAGGGATCATATTCGAACTATGACTTTCAGAGCTGGTGTGAAGTCAGCCAGTTTAGGCGAAATTTCGAGCCCGATGCGCACGACTGGGTCTCCACGGTCAATTTCCATGTCGCGGTGCCTCGAATTATAAGACTGCTGTTTTACGATCGTCTGCCGAGATCCGAGGTCAGGCTCAACAGACGAAACATTTTCGCGCGCGACAGGAACAACTGTCAGTATTGCGGCAAACGCTTCCCCACCAGCGAGCTGTCCCTCGACCACGTCATCCCAAGAAGTCTCGGTGGTTTATCAGCCTGGGATAATATTGTTTGCGCGTGCACGACATGCAACGTCAAGAAAGGCGGCAGAACCCCCAAACAGGCAGGAATGAAGCTCATCACAAAACCTTTAAAACCGAAACGCAATTTCCTGGCTCACATACACCTCGGCCATCGGCGATACAGAAGCTGGAAGCAGTTCCTCGACCATGCGTACTGGTCGGTAGAGCTCAAATGACGTCCCCGAAGCCAAGAGCACTGCAAGCGGCGAGTCGGGATTACCTCAATGCCGACGCTGCATCGCTGACGCCCTGGTAGTTCGTATCCAAGCCTGCACCATTGACAGTCCATAAAAAAAAGGAGTATCAACTCGGCAACTCTCGATACTGTACGAACCGCATCGACAAATGCTCGTAATTGATACTCCCCTTTTTAAGGAGAACCTCAATGTGTAAATGAGGCAAGGAATAGCTAAGTTTTGAAAGTAGCACACACCTCTACATATATTATGCGCCAAAACAACAAACAAAAGATATGAGGGTAAGCCTGATTTCGGCGGACAAAATCTCTGATTTTGCCCTGGTCCGGAGAAATATGCCGACCAAAGGAAGCCTGCTGTACGGACGCTTTTCGATCTATCACAGGCTAATACCGTGATAGCTATGCCGATTTTCCTGATTGTAGGAATTATACCATAATTTTTTGGCTGAGCCGTCGATTTTGCACGCCAGGGCACAAAAGAAGTCAGCTCGTCAAGCGGCGGCGGCTCAATTCTGAGCAGCGGCCCAGGCATTATCACAAGGATCGCGCCGTCGCCTGTGGCAGAATCCTGCAATTTGCTCAGTCACCCATGCGGTGCTTCGAAGGCTCGAAATATGCCCTACCGCTTTTGTACAGTTCCAGCCGTTCGCGGAATTTCTCGCCAAGGGCATCAGCGTGGTCCGATTCAACCAGCCGCAGCGCTTTTTGAGCTGCGGTCACAGCCTCCGGAAATCTACCGGCCGCAGCGTAGGCCGCCGCCAGTGTATCCACAACGTCGGCATATTTGTAGTCCGTTAGTTTGCAGGCGCGCTCGGCATATTCTACAGCCTTATCACCGTCGCGCAGCTCGGCCTGCCAGTGCGTTGCAAGAAACCAGGCAAGATCGTTCATCGGCCGAACCAAGTCCGGCTTGAGACGGACCGCCTCACTAAAATGCTTTATGGCCTCACCGTCTCTGCCCACATCTCTAAGTGCTCGACCAAGATTATACTGTGCCAACGCCGAATTCGGCTCCAGCCGAACCGCCTCCGAAAAATGCAGCACCGCACCCTCAAAATCGGCCTGCTCGGCACGTATCCTACCGAGCGAGATATGTGCACTCGCGTCGGCAGGTTCCATTAGAAGGGCCTTTTGGTAGTGGTCGGCCGCCTCAATCAGACTGCCCTGCTGCTTTAGCGCGCCGGCAAGGTTCTTGTGCCTTGTGGCGTTGGCTCTTAAGGCCAACGCCTGGCGAAAATGTCCGATCGCCTCGGCAAGGTTACCCTGCGACTGAAACGCAACACCCAGATTGTCCTGTGCCACCACATAATCGTGGTCCAGTTTAATGGCCTCGGAAAAGTGGCGTATGGCCTGTTCGATCTTTCCCTGCTTGAAGAGTACGGCGCCGAGCATATTGTGCGTATCCGGGTCGCTCGGCCGGCTTTGAAGAACTTTGCCATACTCGGCCGCGGCCTGTTCATACCTGCCGAGTCTGAGCAGTGCAAACGCCAGATTACTGTGGATTATCGGCAAATCAAGCCTCTGGTTGTGCGTTTTCAAGGCAAGCTTATAGTGCCCCACTGCCTCGGCGAATTCGCCCTTTCTGGCAAGTGCGAAGCCAAGGTTATTGTGTGCCTGTGCAAGCTCGGGATTCAATTCGAGGGCCCGTCTGAGGTACAAGATCGCTTCGTCAACTCGACCGACCTTGTCGAGAGCGACCGCCAGCCCGTTGACCGCCTCAAGGTAATCGGGCATGATTCGAACCGCCTCGAGATTATGTCTAATCACATCATCCAGCCTGCCCTGGGCGCCCAGCGACTCTGTCATGCAAAAATGCGCTACGTAGTTGTCCTTCGTTACCTCGAGGGCATGCTCACAAAGCGTTATGGTGTCTTTCCAATAGCCCTGTTGATAATGTGTCAGTACACCGAGCGCGGCCAAGGCCCCAAATCCGCAGGTCCAGAGTGCGTACCTGACATATCGCCACCTGCCGAGAAGCTCCGGCAGAGCCCAGGTAATTATGATGAATAATCCCGTCAGAGGCACATATGTGTAACGGTCCGCCATCGCCTGGTCACCCACCTGAATCAGACCGATCACCGGCACAAGCGTCCCGAGGTACCAGAGCCAGCCCACAGGCAGGTACGGCTTGCGTCGGCGAAAACGAATCACAACAACCGTCACAGACATCACCAGCAAAGCCGACACAACAGCATACAAAATCGATGTATTCTGACGCGGATGCGGATAAAACATCGCCAGCCCACTGGGCCAAACCATCTTAACCACATAGCCCACATAAGAAGTGCATGCATTCGCGGCCCGATAAATAAAGTCGATATGCTCACCCTCCTCCATCGCGCCGGCCCTTTGCTGGACAATGAATGTCACTATACTGGAAGCCGTTATCGCCGCAAACAGCGGTATTTTCTCGACAATGAGCATGGCTGGAGACAAGCCTGCCCTGGCTTTACCGGGTTGCCTTGCCGATTTGACCCGGCCGAGCGGCCAGTAATCCAGCAGCAGGAGTACGAAAGGCAGCGTAACCAGCATCGGCTTGGCCATCAAACCCAGAGCAAGCGATACCAGAACCAGCAAGTATCGCCAAATGCAGGGGCGCTCGGCATACCAGACGTACGCCGCCATCGTCAGCATCCAGAAAAACGTGCTGAGAACGTCCTTGCGCTCGGCAACCCAGGCGACCGACTCGACGTGCAGCGGATGAAGTGCAAACAATCCGGCTACAAAGGCACTTCGCCAAAGCTCGCCGGTCGCGCGCCTGAGGACCGCAAAAAGCAGGAGGGTATTGGCAAGGTGTAGAAACAAATTCATGAGGTGATGCCCGGCGGGACCATACCCAAACAACTGCCAGTCCAGCATGTGCGAAATCCACGTCACCGGATGCCAGTTGCCGGCGTGGTCCGTAGTGAAAGCCCACTTGAGGCTCTGCCAGGTGACGCCGGATTGTATGTCAGGATTTTTGTAAACGTAGAACGAGTCGTCGTAGTTGACAAACTCGTGCCCCCAGACCTGCCAATAAACCGCCACAGTCGCCACTGCCAGGACCGCACATATGCAAAGACCGCACAGCCGATCCGGGGGCACGTGGCCGCTCGAATTTGTCAAAAGACCGGGTATGTTGCCCCCGCCAAAACGAAAACCCTGCCTGTCGCTTCGCTTTTTCGTTCCTGCTGAAAGCAACTTTCCAAAAGACCCAAAGAAAATTACTACCACATTTTCAGCTCGCGGCGTTCAGGCTTTCCGGGTGGACCTGAACAGCGATTTGACGTAGTTTTTTATCCACGTCCAGTGCAGCAGTATGTGCGCGGTCATCAGGACTATAAACAACAACGCGAGATAATAATGAATGTCGCCCCACTCGTGACGCGTCATCGACCACAAGTCCTTGATGTGTCTGCCGCCGCCGGCGCCTCTGCCCAGACCGCGTCCGCCCGTGCCGGGCGGTAAAACGTATTTCATTATAATCCCGGTAAAAACCATTCCGAGCAGGTCCACAAAGGCGGCCAAATCGACAATAAAATTAAATGTGCTTCGCTTCACAAAAAGCCTCCCAAAACGTTAACGCTGTCATAGTCTCACATACTCTGAAGCTTCTGAAAATCCGCTCCTGTCGGATTCTGAAAAACGCGCAGCTCAAACTGCGGCACTACCGCAAGCAAGTGATCGAAGATGTCCGCCTGGATCGCCTCGTAGTTGGCCCAGACCTGGTCGTTGCTGAAAACGTAAATCTGTATCGGCAGACCGTGCGGCGTCGGCTCGAGGTGACGAATAAGAAACGTCATCTCCTGGTGAATCTTCGGATGGTTTCGAAGATACGCGGCGACGTACGCCCGAAACGTTCCGATGTTCGTCAGATGGCGGCCGTTCACAATTTCCGATTCGTCCAGCCTGGTGGCTGTGTTATGCTCCGATATTTCCTCAATTTTTCTATCAATGTAATCGCTTATGTATTGAAATTTCCTGAACCTCGCGAGCATCTGCTCGGTGCAGAACTTGATGCTGGTCATGTCGATGAAAATCGACCTTTTGATGCGCCGACCGCCGGATTCGGCCATGCCCCGCCAGTTCCTGAAGGAGTCCGAAACGAGCGCGTAAGTCGGAATCGTCGCAATCGTCTTGTCCCAGTTCCGCACCTTAACCGTCGTCAGCGAAATATCTATCACGTCGCCGTCGGCATCGTACTTGGGCATTTCGATCCAGTCGCCTATGTGGAGCATCCTGTTAGTCGACAGTTGAATACCGGCGATAAATCCCAAAATTGAGTCCTTGAATATCAGCATCAGCACCGCCGTCATGGCGCCAAGGCTTCCGAACAGAACCGCCGGTGATTTGCCCAATATCAGGGAAAGCACAATAATCCCCACGGAAAGATAGAGCACAATTTTGACAACCTGGACAAATCCGCGGACAGGCATTTTTTGCGAGAATTCGAAGGTGTGATAGACATCGACAACGGCGTTCAGGAACGCATCGGCCACCAGCAGCGCCACAACGGCCATATAAATCTTCGCCGCAAGCTGCACCATTTCTATGACGACCGGATAGCCTCTAAACACAAAAGCCGCCGTAGCATAAATCACCACTGCAGGCACCAGTTGTGAAAGCCGACTGAACACCTTACGCTTCACAAGAATATCATCCCAGACTGTTTTACTGCGTTTTGCAACCTGCTCAATCAGCCGGAGCAGCACCCGCTTCGCAATGAAATTAGCAGCGTAAGCCAGAGCAAGGGCCCCGATAAAAAACAGCATCCTCATGCCAAAATCCACCGTTTCTTCCACCCAGAATTCGCTAAGCCGCTCTTTTAACCGTACCATACGCTAACTATTCTGTTTTGTTGTCCTTTCCACTCCCGCAATTTTAGTCACAAAGGCTGTGCCAGCCAAGCCCTTATTAACCCCCAGCGGTTGTTGCTGACTACTGTCGTCTTGAAGTCCGCGCCGTACTGACAGCAATCAACCATTTTCCGGAAAGTCTCGGAAGGCTGATCGCGCCTTCGGCGGGAGTCTGATCGCGCCTTCGGCGGGAGTCTGACGCTATTGCTACAGACACCACTATTACTGAAGCAGCAGCAGAAAAGACGCGACGAGAAACAGCATACTCTTCCGAAATATATGCGGAAGTATAAAGGCTGGAGCGGAAAACGCAAGATGAAGGAAAGCGGATCCTTTGGCGGCTGCATGCGCAGCCCGTCAATTCTCCGCACCCGATGCTGTAGGCAACTCTGTGTGAAAATTCTGGATGCCCTAAATTGCCCAATTTATCTATTGTCCCATGCGGAAAATGCATCCTCCATGATCTCACGGCTACATCAGGAAAAAAAAGCTCCTCTGACAAATCTGCACAGCCGCCCACCCAAACGGTTTTTCTCTCTATGCGTGAGCCGGCACTTCAGGTTATCAAAATTAACCACAACTTTTGGGACGTCAGTAATTTTTCGCCTCAGAAAAGGCTTGCAACTTTGAAAAGAACCATGTAGACTACACAGTTCGTAATATAATTGTTGTAGGGTTTCAAAAGCAGTCGGAAGCCGATGCCGACTGAAGGTATTTACGAAAGGATTTACTCGGACGATGTTGGCGAAAAACCAAAAAGAAAAGATTATAAGTGATTTTGAGTTGCATGAGGGGGATACGGGCTCACCTGAAGTGCAGGTCGCGCTGCTTACAAAAAGGATTAACGAACTTACAGAGCACCTCAAGGTTCATCGCAAGGACCATTCATCCAGACGTGGCTTGTTGAAAATGGTCGGAACCAGGTCGGCACTGCTCAAGTACGTGAGCAATAAAGACGTTAGGCGCTACCGTCAACTCATATCCCGACTTGGTTTGAGAAAGTGAAATCCCTCTTTTTTAGGGATAACAATTGGAAATATTCGGATTGCAGCCTGCAATTTTTAACTTTTCGTTTTTAGTTGGGGAATTTATATGTCTGGTGTATGCAGAGTAGAAAGACAAATCGGGGGCAGAACCTTATCAATAGAGACCGGTAGAATAGCCAGGCAGGCCGACGGGGCGGTTATCGTTTCGTACGGTGAAACGGTGGTGCTTGTCGCGGCGGTGACGGCGCCGCCTCGATCGGAGGAGATCGATTTCTTTCCGCTAAGTGTGGACTACCGAGAGAAGCACAGCGCTGCCGGCAAGTTTCCGGGCGGATTTATCAAGCGCGAGGGAAGGCCCAGCACCAAGGAGATTCTGACCGCAAGACAGATCGACAGACCCATTCGGCCCCTGTTTCCAAAGGACTATTTCGAGGAAGTCCAGATTATTGTAAGCGTGCTCAGCGCCGACCGGGAGAATGACCCTGACATCCTGGCTATGATAGGCGCCAGCGCGGCGCTTACAATAAGCAAGATTCCATTCCTGGGACCTACCGGCGCCTGCAGGCTTGGCAGGATTGACGGCCAATTCGTGGTCAATCCGACACACAAACAGCTTGCGGAAAGTGATTTAGACCTGCTGTTGGGTGGACGGAAAGAGTCGATAAATATGATAGAGGTCGGGGCAAAAGAACTATCCGAGAGCGTCATGGCCGACGCCATTTCGAAAGGAAACGAGATTGTCGGCCAGGTTTGCGAGATGATCGAGCAGATGCAGCAACAGGTCGGCGTCGAAAAGGAAATTCCGGTCGTGGAAATTGACGAGCAGGTCTATTCGGAAATCAATTCGCGGATAGCCGACAAGCTCTACGAGCTCAAGCAGATACCGGGCAAGCAGGAGCGCAACGACGGTGTGGACGCGCTTTTCCGAGGGATCACCGAAGAGTACTGTCCTGCGGAGGATACGGGTATAGAGCGAAGGTGTAGCAGGCGTATGCTGAACCGGGTTCTTGAAAAAGTGGAAGGCGAGGTCGTTAAAAAGCTGTTGCTGGAGGGAAAGAGGGCTGACGGAAGGGCGTACGACCAGGTGCGTCCGATTGAGTGTGAAGTGGCGGTTCTGCCGAGAAATCACGGCTCGGCGTTGTTTACGCGAGGAGAGACCCAGGCCCTTATCAGCGTCACTCTCGGCACTATCAGAGATGCGCAGATAATAGACGGTCTGCTGGACGAGTACACTCAAAGCTTTACTGTCCATTACAACTTCCCACCCTACTCTGTCGGCGAAGTTCGGCCGATGCGTGGACCCGGGCGCAGAGAGATCGGACACGGAGCGCTTGCAGAAAGGGCTTTGCAGCAGGTCAGGCCGCCGGAAGAAGATTTCGCATACACCGTAAGGGTGGTTTCGGACATCACCGAGTCCAACGGCTCGAGTTCCATGGCTTCGGTTTGCGGCGGAGCGCTGGCGTTGATGGACGCCGGTGTGCCGATAAAGCGGCTCGTGGCCGGTATTTCTATTGGCATGATCAGCGACGAAAATGGCAGATATGAGCTGCTGACTGACATAATAGGCGAGGAAGACCATTACGGCGAAATGGACTTCAAAGTTGCGGGAACGCATCAGGGGATTACGGCGATACAGCTCGACATTAAAACCGAGGGATTAACCCATAATATTTTGGTCGAAGCGCTTGAGCGGGCAAGGCAGGCGAGGATGAGCATTCTCGATATTATGTCGCAGGCGATCAGCGAACCAAGACCGGAGCTGAGCGCGTATGCTCCCAAGCTGATCAGCATTGAAATAGACCCCGAGTACATCGGCAAGGTTATCGGCCCGGGCGGCAAGATGATAAAGAGCATCCAGGAGCAGACCGATTCGACCATCGAGATAGAAGAGGACGGAACGATTTACATAAGCTGTGTCGGCGGCGACGGCCATCTCAAGGCAAGAGAGATCATCGAGGCTATGACACAGCCGCCCAAGGTGGGCAGGATATACCCACAGTCAAAGGTTGTTTCGCTCAAAGACTTCGGCGTCTTTGTGGAAATCATTCCGGGCATAGAGGGGCTGTGTCATATCAGCGAACTAAGCGACGGTTATGTCAGGAATGTGGACGAAGTGTGCAAAATAGGCGACCTGATACCGGTAAAGCTGCTCTCGATTGACGACCAGGGAAGATTCAAGCTCTCGCGCAGGGCCGCTCTTGCAGAACTGGAAAAGAATAAGGAAAAGACCCCCGTCGCACAGAAAAAACAAGGAAAAGGAGGTGACACAGGACATCTTTGACAACTTAACAGAAACTGCGGGTCGGGATAAAGCAGGGAAACATAACTCCGGCAAAAACTACCGGAGGCAGGCGAATTCTCGAAGATATCTTGTATGAGGAGAACTCGTATGGTAAGTGGGACTGTAAAGTGGTTTGACCCGAAAAAAGGATATGGATTCATCCTCAACAAAGGTGGAAAAGACGTTTTTGTTCACTACTCAAGCATAGAGGGTGAGGGCTTTCGCTGTCTCAAAGACAAGCAGATGGTTGATTACGAGGAATTCGACTCCGGGAAAGGGTTAGCAGCGAGAAAGGTGAAGGTTCACGAACCGAAAGTCCAAGAGACGTCAAAATCCGAGTAAGACAAACCAGCTATAATTATATTGGGCGGGATTTTTGCAGCCGGAGGGTTGTGCACGAAAGTTTTTTTATTTCAGATGTTCGGCAGCGGCAACCAACCAGACTATGGCAACGTTATCGGCGATCAGGGAGAACTTAGGTGTGGCAGTTTGCGGCAGGCATCATCGTTGGCTTGACGGCGGCGATTTTTATTGTGTGGTTTTTTCGCAGCAGAAAAAAAACCGGAGTCCGCGAGTCCACCAAAGTGCATCTGGAGCAGCTCAAGGAGCTGAGCAGGTTGACCGGTGAGCTGGCGCACGAAATAAAGAACCCACTTTCCACAATCAAGATTAATCTGAAACTTATCAGCGAAGATGTGCAAGAGCGGCCCGGGACCTTTGTCATTGGCGAGCAGGACCAAACGTTCGCCAGGGCTCTGAGGAAAATAGCGGTAATTCAAAAAGAAGTCGACAGACTCGAACAGATTCTGGACGGCTTTTTACGGTATGCAGATCGTGGCGAGCTCCAGCTCGGCGATGTCGATTTAAACGAGCTTGTGACGGATCTGGTGGATTTTTATTCGCCGCAGTGTTACAGCCGATCGATAACAATAAGGCAGGGACTGCACTCCGAGCCGCTTGTTTGCAAGGTCGACGCCGAGAAACTCAAACAGGCGATACTCAATCTTTTTATCAATGCCCAGGAGGCGATGAACCGGGGAGGAGAACTAATAGTACAAACAAACAGACAGCAGGATGACGCGGTGATCCAGATTAGTGATACCGGCAGCGGAATCGCCCCTGAAAAATTACATTTTATTTTCGACGCGTATTATTCTTCGCGGCCGGGCGGCGGTGGGCTGGGTCTGCCGACGACCAGAAGAATAATCGAAGCCCATAACGGGACGATAACCGTTGACAGTGAGCCTGGAAAAGGAACTTCCTTTGCGATAAAACTGCCCTTGTTGCCGGCGGCAGATAAGTAGTATATGTTGGCGAAGCGGCACGTGTCATTTCTTGCGAATCGAAGCCGAAATCGGATATGCGTCAGGGCCGATGTGGCGAAGGCGGGGCAGGAATCTGCATCCTCGATGCGGACTGCTTGTTTTTTTGAAAAGTTGCGACGCAAAACGTAATAGAAACTGGTTTTTGACGACGATACGGGATAGTATAGCAGTCATATGGCGGGCGAGATAGTAATACTGGTTGTCGACGATGAGCGTGACCATGCCGACGGAATTGTCGAGGCGCTCGAAAAGTTCTGCGCCAAAGCAATCGCTGTTTACAGCGGTGCCGATGCTGTGGAGATTATACGCAGCGAAAAAGTCGATATAATTGTGACGGATTTGAAACTCGGCGGCGACATCGACGGTCTTGTTGTCCTGTCCGAGGCAAAGAAGCACAGCCCCGATACCGAAGTGATCCTTATAACCGCCTACGCAACTATCGACAACTGCAAGCAGGCCATCAAACAGGGAGCCTATGATTATCTTGTCAAGCCGATAGACCTTGACCAGCTTCGCACACTCGTTGAGCAGGCGGGACGGAAAATCTCGGCTGCGGCCCAAAGGGCGAAACGTCCTGCGCCCGGCAGGGAAGAATTCCGCTTCGAGGGCGTGCGCGGCAGCACCAGCGCGATAGAAGGGATATTCGAGGTGCTCAGACGGGTGGCGCCTACGAACATCTCGGTCCTTATCGAAGGAGAATCCGGAACCGGCAAGGAGCTTCTGGCAAGGGCGATTCATGCGAATTCACCGAGGCGAAACGCCGAATTCAGGCCGATTAATTGCGCCGGTTTGTCCGAAACCCTTCTCGAGAGTGAACTCTTCGGCCACGTCAAAGGCGCCTTCACCGGTGCAGCCGCCGACAGAAAGGGCATGTTCGAAATCGCCGACAAGGGGACGCTGTTCCTGGATGAGATCGGCGACATGCCTTTGAGCATGCAGGCAAAGCTGCTAAGAGTCATCGAAGACGGGATCATTGTGCCGGTGGGCTCACACAAACAGATCGTTGTTGATGTTCGGATTATCAGTGCGACAAACCATGACCTGACAAAGCTTGTCGAAGAGAAGAAATTCAGGCAGGACCTTTTTTTCAGGATCAGGGGCGTCAGCATCACGCTGCCGCGGTTGAGTGACAGAGCCGATGACATACCCACCCTCGTCGAGTTCTTCATAAGGGAAGCAGCCGACGAAATCGGCTCGAAGGTTTCCGGAATAACTCCTGCCGCGCTCACGCTGCTCGCAAACTACCACTGGCCGGGCAATATCCGTCAGTTGCGGAACGCCGTCAAAACGATGGTTGTAATGTGTGACCGCGACCAGCTTGACGTCCAGGACATCCCTGTCGAGATTCACCAGCCCAGACAGCTCGGCGCCGGAAGCCGCACGCCAGGGGCGCTCGCGGGCGTCTCGCTCAACGAACTCGAAAAACAGGCCATCATAGACACACTCGCGAAGACCGACAACAACCGCGAAAAGGCCGCAAAAATACTCGGAATCGGCGAGAGAACGCTCTACCGAAAAATAAAGGAATACAACCTCTGAAATCGGCCTCTAACACCCGCCGAAAGCCGACTGCGGCACACCTGCAGCGCCTGAATAACATAAACTGAAAAAAATCAGACTGACCCACCTCACCGCGGGCGGTGTTTCCGGTAAAACGTCGGTCTTTTACAAATTGTGTCTTCCGCGCGATGGTCGCGAATTATCGTTCACCCGCAAATTACTGCTCTCAGCGACACGATTATATACTCAACCAACGCAGCAGTAACGTGCAGAACTACCTTAAAGACAGTGCCGACCGCTCTGATTAATGCCCCGTCCCCTTTACATTGCCGCTTGATTTTATTAAGATGGAATCCTGACGGGTCGATATGCCCGTCGGGATGTTTTTTCCCAGGCAACAAGGATTAATCGCAGAGACCGCTGTTAAATCGGGCAGATTATGGCAGAGCAACTCTCGAAAGTCTATGAGCCGAAGGCAATAGAACGCCAGGCAAACCACGTCTGGTTCTCGAAGCCGTATTTCCACGCCGAGCCGCCGCCGGACGGTCAAAAAGACCGATCCCGGCCTTACACCATTGTCATACCACCCCCGAACGTCACGGCCCCGCTGCACCTCGGCCATGCGCTAAACAACACCCTCCAGGATATCCTCATTCGCACAAAAAGGATGCAGGGCTTCAACACCCTGTGGATGCCCGGCACCGACCACGCCGGCATCGCCACACAGACCGTGGTCGAAAAGCGAATCCTCTCAGAAGAAGGCAAACGCCGCACGGACTTTCAGCGCGATGAATTCGTCGCTCGCGTTCAGGCATGGAAAGACGATTATGAAGCCCAGATTATCACCCAGTTGAAGGCGATGGGATGCTCCTGCGACTGGCAGCGCACACGCTTTACCATGGACCCGGTTTGTGCAAAAGCCGTTCGAGCGACGTTTTTCCGGCTTTTCGCCGACGGTCTGATTTATCGAGGTAAACGCCTTGTAAACTGGGACCCCGCCACCCAGACGGTGCTCGCCGACGACGAGGTCGAGCACGAAACGGTCCGCGGACATTTCTGGTACCTGCGATATCCGCTGGTGGAGCCGGCCAGGCTCGAGACGACGCGCATCGAATACGTCACGGTAGCCACCACCCGGCCCGAAACGATGTTGGGCGATACCGCCGTTGCGATGAATCCAGCCGACCCGCGGGCCAAACAGCTCATCGGAAAACACGTGCGGCTTCCGATTGTCGGGCGAATCATACCCGTTATCGCCGATGAGCACGTCGTTCTGCCCGATCCGCAAAGCGAAGACGAAAAGGCGCGCTTCTCGACGGGCTTTTTGAAGGTCACGCCCGCCCACGACCCCGACGATTGGGAGATAGGTCAACGCCACGAACTGGACATCATCAACGTTATGGCCCCGGACGGCACAATCAGCGACAAGCACGGCTGGTCCGATGCGCTCGAACCGGAGGCACAGGCCCTGCTCGGAATGGACCGCTTCGAGGCCCGAGAGGCTGTCGTCGAGTGGTTCCGGCAGGAGAATCTGCTCGAAGAGGTCCGCGAATACACGCACGAAGTCGGCCACAGCTATCGCAGCCACGTCCCGATCGAGCCTTATCTTTCCGACCAGTGGTACATCGCCGTAAAGAAACCAATCGAGCACTTGGCCGAAAGATTCGGAACCGGTCTTATCGACGGAACCGACGTGCCGGCAAACTCGCTCGCCGGCCTGGCGCTAAAGCCGCTGCTCGACGGCCGCTTGCGCATTATCCCAGAACGCTATGCCAAAACATACCAAAGCTGGCTCGAAAACCTGCGTGACTGGCCCATAAGCCGACAACTATGGTGGGGACACAGAATCTCAGTGTGGACGGTGCAACTCTCAAGTGCTGCACATGTAGGTTTGTACGAGAGCGATACTCAGGTTAGGGAACGTATTGAGAAAGAATTCTTTGATGCTATTACCTCATTCTTTAACGAGTGCGGTATCGGAGAGGACATTCACTGGTATATTTCTGACAGAATGATTGAAGGAAAGTATCCAGTATATTTCTGTGCAAAGGGACCACGCGCAGAACTTGTTTTGAACATGCTGATCAAGATTATGGACCACAGATCAGGTTCATCTGCTGAGCTCGTGGAGAAATACTGGGCCGAAAACAACGCCTTCAAGCAGGAATTTGGAGAAAACGCGTTCAATCTCATAGGTAGATTTCGAGCACGCATATCAAGCATAGAGCGAGACCCAGATGTTCTGGACACCTGGTTTTCGTCGGCATTGTGGCCTTTTAGTACTTTAGGCTGGCCGGATGAGACGGCTGAGCTGGAAACGTTTTATCCGGGAGACGTGCTCTGCACGGCGCGGGAGATTATTACGCTCTGGGTCTCGCGCATGGTGATGTTGGGCCAGTACTGCGTCGGCGATATTCCCTTCAGGGACGTCTATATTCACGCGATGATACAGGACGGCGAGGGGCGCAAGATGTCCAAGAGCCTCGGCAACGGAATCGACCCACTTGTCGCAATCGACAGTCACGGTGCCGACGCGATGCGATTCACATTGGCCAGCATGACCACCGAAACACAGGACGTTCGAATGCCCGTCGAGGCGATGACACTGCCCGACGGCCGAACCGCAAACACCTCCCCTAAATTCGACATCGGCAGAAACTTCTGCAATAAGCTCTGGAACGCCTCCAGGTTCGCCCTCATGAACCTCGAAGGCGCCGACTGCGACAAATTCGACGTCGAAAAAATGACAGTCACCGACCGATGGATCCTTTCACGCCTCGCACAGACCGCCGCGGAGGTGACGGAATCTCTCGAAGACTACAGATACAGCGAGCCTCTGGGCCTTCTCTACAGGTTCTTCTGGAACGACTTCTGCGACTGGTATCTCGAATGGATTAAACCCCGAATGCGGGAGCCCGAGCAAAAGCCAACCGCCCAGAATGTCTTGGCCTTTGTGCTCGATTCGGCGCTGCGGCTGCTGCACCCGTTCATCCCATTTATCACCGAGGGTATCTTCCAGAAGCTAAACCAGATTGCGCCGGCAAGAAAACTGGGCAGCCTGGCGCAAGCCAAACCAGCCGATGCGCTGGTTCTGGCCCCGTGGCCCCAAGGGCTGAACGGCTTTGTCGATCCCCAGGCGGAGACCGACATTTCGCTTATCCAGCAAGCCGTCCGCGCCATACGAGACATAAGAAGCGAATACAACAAGGCGCCGAGCGAAAAGCTCACGGTCTCGGTAAGCTCACCGGTGAATCTCGGACGGATTCTGTACACAAACACCGCATTGATCCGCCAACTCGCGGGTCTGAAGCGGTTCACCGCTGGTGAAGGAATCGAAAAACCCCAAAACGCCGCAGCAGTAATCATCGACCAAATGCAGATTTTTCTCCACGATGCGATAGACCGCCAGGCCGAGCGAAAAAGACTCGAAAAACAGAAAGAGCAGGTGGCTAAGGCCAGAAGCGCCGCCGAGACCAAGCTGGCAAACCAGAACTTCCTCAGCAAGGCAAAGCCCGAAGTCGTTGAGCGGGCCCGCCGCAGGCTCAACGAGCTGAGTGACCAGTTGCAGACGGTGGAAAAGCATCTTAAAGAATTAGGGGGCGAAAAGTGAGAATCACCGAATCGGAGTCTGTTTCGTTTTTCACCTTTTGCCTTTGTAACTTGCGAAAGGCTTTAAAATGGAAACCGAGGTAGAACTGTCACGAATTATCATTAACGAAACCTCCGACCAGCAGATAATCATCCTCAAGGAGCGTTACGGGCAGCGAAGCTTTCCTATCGTAATCGGAATAGTCGAGATCTTCGCCATTGACCGCCGCTTAAAAGGCATCAAACCGCCCAGGCCAATGACACACGACCTGCTCGACAGCGTCATCAAAAATCTCGGAGCAAAAATTGAAAAAATCGTCATAGACGACCTCCGCCACCACACCTTTTATGCCAAGATTCATCTGAGCCTCAACGGCAGGGTCATTGCTATCGACTCGCGCCCCTCAGATGCCATCGCACTCGGCGTGGCGACAAAGGCGCCTATTTATGCTGCTGAGCATGTCTTCGACAAGACTTCTCAGTAATGCCCCCGGTTATCAGCGAAATCACCACCAGTCCAACCGCGATGCACAGCAGGCTGTCGGCCACATTAAACGCCGGCCAGTGCCTGCCCTGCCAGTAAACCACATCGATAAAATCGCGCACCAGCCCTTCGTTAAACAACCTGTCGTGCAGGTTTCCGTAAATCCCCGCCGCGAAAAGACCCAGAACAACATGCATCAGCCTGCGCTCATTGCCCCCGTAGAGAACGAAATACACCAAAACCGCAATCAACATAACCGCCGAAGCAGCGATCAACGTAAACCGCTGACCGCTGGCTATTCCGAAAGCGCCACCGTCATTCAGAACCATAACTAGCCGCAGAAAACCCTCAACGATCGAAACGCTGAGGTCGGGCTGCCCTTCAAGCCATTCGAAAACGGCCTTTTTGCTCCACAAATCCAGCGCCACCCCGCCGCCGGCTATCAGCCAGAAGATCAAATGCGCCCTCAAACCCGGCGGCGACATCGTCGAACGAAGCGACAAAAAAACCCGACCCAGAAGCGGCCGGGCGCTGCCTTCTTCTTCCTTCGAACATTTCATAACTACTACTCAATCAAACCTGTTCAATCTCGAATCGAACACCAGTTAAAGTAACCGCGCAGCGATATAGCAGCCGCATACCTTACTGGCGACCCGAATATTTCTTTATCAGGCGGACCAGTTTCTTGCTGTTCGGCTGGTCCGGTCGTAAATCAAGCGAAATACGCCATTGCTGAATCGCCTTGGCCTTCAACGTCTCGTCCATCGTTCCGTCTTCTTTTCGCGCTTGTAGCATATAAGCCACGCCCAGTCCTCGGTAGGCATCCCAGTCTTTCTTGTCTATCTCGGCCGCACGGCTGTAGCTTTCGACCGCCTTGTCCAGCTCGCCAAGCTGAAGATAGCAGTAACCCAGATACCTGTGGGCGGGTCCGTTTTCCGGATCTGACTCGACTACGCCGCTCAAAAGCTCTTTCGCAGGCTCGTTACGACCGGTTTTCAGGTACACCACACCCAGTGCCTGCATAATCTGCGGGTTGTAACTGTCTATCTCCAGTGCACGCTTGTAATAACTGATCGCATGGTCGTAGTCTTCCCGAGATTCGTATATATCGCCAAGCATCTTTTGAAGTTCGCCCACGTCCGGGTTGATTTGTTCGGCGCGTTTGCCGTACAGCAGCGCGTTGCCGTAATCCTTAATCTGGTAGTAGCTCTTTGCCGCGCCTACGTGGGCGCCCAGATTCCCCGGTCCCAACTCACACGCGCGGGCGTACGCCTTGACTGCAAACGCGAATTTTTTCATCGCCTCATAGACACGTCCGAGACTGAAGTACGCCTTGAACGACCATGGATTCAGCCGTGTCGCACTTTCATACGATGCTGCACTTTTCTCGTAGTCCTGCATCTGGCAATAGATGTCGCCAAGCAGACTATAGGCAATTGAGAAATCACGGTCCATCGCCACCGCCGAATTCAGCTTTTCGACCGCCTCGGCAGTGTTGTTCTGCTCGGCAAGCATCACTGCGTCCACGTACAAATCGACAGCATGTTGCTGTTGCTGCCGGCCACACCCGACCGCGAACAGCAGCACAAGGCAAACACAAGAAAAAACGACCGTATTTCCGCAGTTAACCATACGTGTCTCCTTTTCTATAAAGTCTCTGCTAAATTGGAGCTCAGACATACATTATTCAAGAAAATTTCCTTTTTGATTTTCCTGAATAATAGCATAAATATTCTTCAACCTTTAACCTGCTGTCTGGAAAGAAAAAACGACCGTCTCTTCTTTTCAGACTATGCCCGACCTTCAATTTTGAGACGTCATAAAATACATCGGACTTTTGCAAGTTTTCCGCACAGCAAATTTCCAGTTGGTCGTTAATTATACCAATCCACATGCGACTGTCAAAGACTTTTTGAGGCCGTAGTTTCTTGCTTTGACGCTTTTTTTCTAATTGTTTGACAGGTCCGGCGCAACTTTCTAATATATCGGCAAAGTTCGGCCAAGCTGGAAAGGTTCAAGGTATCCGCCCTCGATAAGGGGGTGATGCCTCCTTTTTTGTACAAAGATTGAAGGGTTCTCCTCATATGACGAATCAGGAAGAAACGCGACAACTCGACGGCAAACCGTATGTGTTGATTATACGCGACGGCTGGGGATATAATCCGGACCCCGCAGAGGATGCCTACAACGCCGTCAAACAGGCCCACACACCCACCGACGACATGCTCATGGCCGAATATCCAAACTGCCTCATCCATACCTACGGCCAATACGTGGGCCTGCCCGCCGGGACCATGGGCAACAGCGAAGTCGGCCACCAGAACATCGGCGCAGGAAGAATCGTCCCGCAGGAATCCGTCAGACTGAGCACCGCCATTCGCGACGGTTCCTTCTTCCAAAACAAAAAGTTCCTCAATCTCATCGAGTTCGTAAGGAATAACAACGGACGTATGCACCTGATGGGGCTGTGCAGTAACATCGGCGTCCATTCACTGCTGGACCATCTCTACGGACTGCTCGAACTGGCGAAGCGAAACAACATCGAAAACGTTTTCATCCACGCCTTCACCGACGGACGCGATTCACCGCCCGACAGCGGTGCCGGATACATCGCCGAGATAGAGAAAAAAGCTGAGCAAATCGGCGTCGGCAGAATTGCGACCGTCATGGGCAGGTTCTACGCGATGGACCGTGACAGCCGATGGGAGCGCGTCCAGAAGGCGTACGAGGCAATGAGACTGGGCAAGGCCCTCAAAGCCCCAAGCGCCGCAAAGGCCATAGCAAACAGTTACGAAAAAGGCGTCACCGATGAGTTTATCGAGCCGACATGCGTCGTCGATGAAAACAATGAGCCGCTCACCACCGTAAAGGACGGTGACGGTGTTATATTCTTCAACTTCCGCGGCGACAGGCCGCGAGAAATTACAAGGGCCTTTGTCGAGCCCCACTTTAAAGGCTTCCCCCGAACCCCCCAGCCGGACATTTATTACGTCTGCATGACCGAGTACGACGCCACTATTCCGGCGCCGGTGGCCTTTCCCAAACCGCCGAAAATGAAGAACATCCTTGGCGCCTACTGGAGCTCGCTCGGACTGAGGCAGTTCCGCTGCGCCGAGACCGAAAAATATGCTCACGTCACTTTCTTCTTCAACGACTATACCGAAACCCCCTTCACCGGCGAGGACAGGCAGATCGTGCCTTCGCCCCGCGTTCGAACGTACGACCTCAAACCGGAAATGAGCGCGTACGAGGTCACCGACGTCGTCCTCGAAAGGCTCGCCTCGGGTTGCTACGACGTAGTCGTTGTCAACTTAGCAAACCCGGACATGGTCGGCCACACCGGCATATTGAGCGCCGCGATAAAGGCCGCTGAGGCCGTCGACGAGTGCGTCGGCAGAATCCTGAACAAAGTCAAAGAACTGGCGGGAGCAGCAATAATCACAGCCGACCACGGAAACTTCGAAAAGATGATCGATGGCACGCCCGACAACCCTCATACCGCGCACACCACCGGAGACGTACCGCTGATTATCTTCGACCAACGTTGCAAAAACGCAAAACTCCGCCCCGAAGGGACGTTAGCCGACGTGGGACCAACACTTTTGCAAATGATGAACATCCCACAACCAGAAGAAATGACAGGAAAATCCCTAATCGAAAGCTGAAACGGAAAACATCATGATGCACAATACTCTGTCCTTTCCCGATAAACAGATTCTGGTTCTGGGTTACGGTAATGGTTTCGGAGACTGGGGATTGACTGTCGGGCTTGAGAGGACCTACTCTCTGAATATCATCCAACGGATATAGCCCCTTGAAATCCCATGTCCTATCTTCCATGAATAAAAGCCTGCTCAGAAGAAACCGTAAACCGCTGGGCGTAGCGCTGCTTATGGAACTGCACGATGCAAATGCTGATTTTCTCTTCTCCCTTCGAACCGAATGAGGCAAAGAGAAAATCTTCCATGTGCCTTGTCCTCGCCCACAACCCACCACCATAAGCACAGTGCCCACAAAGCGCATGACAGCTTGCCGTTTGGCTGGCGCACGCCTTGCCGCACGTTGTAGGTGCCCAAGAACCTAAGCCCTCTTCAACCACAGATTGGCTGGACAAGTCAAATAAACAGATTGGAACCGAACGCTAAATTCAGGTATGATACCCGACGAATTGCACGCTCGGATGTGCCACATATGCGATCGAAAACTCGACGGGGGCGGGAGAAGACGATGGGTCGGATAGTTGTCCTTGACCGGAATATGGTGAACATGATAGCCGCTGGAGAGGTGATCGAGCGGCCAGCGAGCGTGGTCAAGGAATTGATGGAAAACAGCATCGACGCCGGGGCGACCAGAATAACCGTCTCAATTGAAGATGGCGGCCGAAAACTCATCTCACTCGCTGACAACGGCTGCGGAATGGACAAAGCCGACCTGGCCAACGCCTTTGAGCCCCACGCCACAAGTAAAATCAAAACGACCGCCGACCTGAGGCAGATTTCGACCCTTGGTTTTAGAGGCGAAGCACTTGCAAGCATCGCCTCGGTCGCTCAGGTCCGCGCTGTCAGCAGGACAAAAGACGCTCCCGGCGGTAACTGTATCGAGATCGACTGCGGCGAGAAAAATGCCCCTGCTCCCTTCAGCGCAGATTGCGGAACAAGAATCGAGGTGAGGGACCTGTTCTACAAACTGCCAGGCAGGCGAAAGTTCCTCCGAACCCCCAACACCGAAACAGGCCACATCACCGAACAGTTCATCAGAACAGCACTGGCGCAACCCGAGCTGGACATGACCCTCATCTCGAGCGGCCGCGAGCTTTACCGCCTTGTCCCCGGCCGGGGCCTTCGCCAGCGAATCGCCGAACTGTTCTCCTCCGAGATCGCCGAGAACCTCATCGAAGCCGAAAGCTCCGAGAAAGGCATGCATATCCGCGTCTTGCTGGGCAAGCCTGCCATCTCACGCACAAACAACAGGTTCCAATACGTATTCCTCAACGGCCGATTCATACGCGACAAGTTCATATCCCATGCCATGAAAGAGGCCTACCGCCCGACGCTAGAGCCGAACAGGTTCCCTGTAGTCTTCCTGTTCATCCAAATGCCCTTCGAGGACTACGACGTAAACGTCCACCCCACTAAAATCGAGGTCCGCTTTTACAACGCCAACCTCGTGCATTCTCAAATATTGGGTTGCTTGAGAGAAAAACTTCTCGGGACCGATCTGTCCGTCGAGGCCCGGCTGGGCGCGGTTTCATCACCCGACGCCGCAAGTACCGCAGGCTCGGACGAGCGAACCCAGCGAATCAACGACGCAATGGCCGAGTTCTTCAGAAAGCACAGGCCCATCCAGACCCAGCGGCAGTTCAGCTTCCGCGATACAGGCCCGGCAAAAACAACACACAAGACACCGCAGAGCAAAATCCCCGCACCTGTCGCCGAGGTGCTGCCCCAGAGAAAATTCATACAAATCCAGGACAGCTTCATCGTCGCAGCCACAAGCGACGGATTCATAATCATAGACCAGCACGCTCTGCACGAACGGATAATGTATGAGAACATGCGAAGGCGAATATCCAACGGCGCGCTCGAATCGCAGAAGCTGCTGATACCCGAAAGCTTCGAGTTATCCGACGCCAAGACTGAAATGCTCGATGCAAACGCCGAGCTCATCGAAAAACTGGGAATCGAGCTTGTCCCTTTCGGCCCCGGAACAATGGCGATACAGGCGTTTCCCACGCTGTTGAACAAGGCCGAACCGCTCGATTTTGTTTGCGACCTCGTCGATTTGCTTGACGATGTAGCCGGCCAAAGACTCGAGGCTGACCAGCTCCTCGACAAGGTCTTGAGCATGGCTGCGTGCAAGGCCGCCATCAAGGCCGGCCAGAGGCTGAATGACAGCGAGATAGAGCAGTTGCTCGCAGACCGCGAAGTGGTTGAGGCCGCTGCCTGTTGTCCGCACGGACGCCCAACTACTATTAAGTTTTCGGTAACCGACCTGGAAAAACAATTCAGGAGAACATGATGAAAAGATGGCTCTGGCTGATGTTGATAGTCTTGTGCTGGACGGGCGCCGGCTTTGCGATATTCGGCGCGCCCAGCAAATCGTCCCCGCTGCCTGTGCCGGACCGCATCAACCGAATTATCTCAATGTCACCGAACATCACCGAGATACTCTTCGCGCTCGGACTCGACGATAAAATAGTAGGCGTTACGCTCCGAAGCGACTATCCGCGTGCGGCAGCCGAAAAACCAAAGGTCGGAACTTTCTGGTACCCAAATATCGAGGCCGTAATAGCCGCAAGGCCCGACGTGGTAATCACACTCGACAACGAACGGCAGCAGAATTTCGCCCGGCGCCTGAACAGAATGGGCTGCCGTACCCTCACGGTAAAAACGGAAAAGGTAGATGAACTTTTCGCTGCGGTCAGAAGAATCGGCGTCGCCACTGCCCGACACATCCGGGCCGAAAAACTGCTGCAAGGTATAGAGAGCAGGCTCAAAAACTTGTCCGCGCTGGTCGCTGCCGGAGAAAAACCCAAAGTCCTATGGGTCGTCCAGAGACATCCTTTGCGCGTGGCGGGCGCGCAAACATTCGTCAGCGAGATGATCACACTTGCCGGCGGCCAAAATGCGATTGGACCCACCATACATGAATATCCGCCCATCGGCGGCGAGCAGGTTATAGCGTGCGCGCCGGACGTCATCATCGAACCGACAATGGAGCTGCACGACGCTGCACGCCAGCGAGAAATTGCACTGAAACACTGGAGCAGATTCACTAATGTCCCGGCCGTAAAAAACGGACGGATTTATGTGATAAACGGTGATGCGGTTTCACGGCTGGGACCCCGGCTCTATGAAGGAACGCAAACCATTGCAAAGTGCCTGTATCCACAGCTTCTTGAGAACTGAAAATGCCCGAAGGCCAACCACTTACCGCAAAAACGCTGGCTGTGACAATCACGACGGCAATCATAGTGCTCCTGACTGTAATGATGGTCTGCGCCTTCGTAGGCCCGAGAAATATTTCACTAAAGGCGGTCTTCGGCCTCTCGTCGGAAGATGGCGTCAATCCCGACTATGAGATATTCGTAAAAATTCGCCTGCCGCGAGTTATTTTGGCCTGTCTCGTCGGCGCCGCCCTTGCCGCCTCGGGCGCCGTCTTTCAGGCGCTCCTGCGCAATCCCTTGGCCGACCCCTACATACTCGGCATATCCAGCGGCGCAGGCCTCGGTGCCATTATCGCAGTCATCAGCGGGCTCAGCTGGACCTTCTGGGGCCGTTCGCCGGTCGCCGTTTTTGCATTCACCACAGCGCTCGCAACCGTCTGGCTCGTTTGGCTCATCGGCCGCGCTACGGCCCGGACACACGTCACCGGCCTGCTCCTCGCCGGCGTTGTCGTCAACGCATTTTTCTCGGCTCTGATCATGTTCCTTACTTCGATAGCGAAAAGTGATCAGATTCATTCGACGATTTTCTGGCTCATGGGCAACATGACTGAAGAGAGCTACATGATCTTGTGGTTCGGCGCCGGATGCGTAATTGCCGGTGTGTTCGCCTTGTACTATATCAGCCCGCAGTTGAACGCCCTCAGTTTCGGCACCGAAGACGCCCGAAGCATGGGCGTCAGTATCTTTCGTACGCAGACGATTGCTTTCGCAGTAGCCGCCGCAATAACCGCCGTGGCGGTGAGCCTCAGCGGACTCATAGGGTTCGTCGGCCTGATTGTGCCCCATGCAGTCAGGCTTGTCTTCGGACCCGACCACCGAAGACTACTACCGTTAAGCGCAATCGTAGGCGCGATATTCCTTGTCGCAGCCGATACACTGGCCCGAACCGTCGTTGCACCCGCACAGTTGCCGGTCGGCGTCGTGACCGCCCTTGTGGGTGGACCCTTCTTCTTGATCCTGCTGGTAAAATATAAGCGTAAAGTCGGCTGGTTGAGCAAATGAGCATAATACAAGTCAACGCTGTGAATTTCAGATACCCCCACACAGAGGTCCTGCACAACCTCAGCTTCGAGGTTGAGCGAGGGTTATTCCTCGCAGTAGCCGGACCCAACGGCGCCGGCAAGAGCACGCTGCTAAACCTCCTCAGCGCCTCGATAAAACCCAAATCCGGGAAGATCAGAATCGACGGAAAATCCATTGGCTCCTACAGCACCCGCACTCTGGCGCAGAAAGTTGCGGTTGTCCGCCAGGAGTTTGTGCCGGCCTTCGGATTCTCCGTAATCGAGACGGTCATGATGGCAAGAACCCCATACTTTGGTCAGATGGGTTTTCACACCGCCGAAGACGAGAAGATCGTAAACGAAGCCCTCGAAGCTACGGATACCGCACAATTTCGACGCCGCCCGCTCGCAAGCCTCAGCGGCGGCGAACGACAAAGGGTCTTTATCGCAAGGGCACTTGCGCAGAACACGGATATCCTGCTGCTCGACGAGCCTACAAGCTTTCTCGACCTCAAACACCAGGTTGACGTTTATGACCTGCTAAAAACCGCCCAGCGACAAAAATACAAGACTATCGTTGTCGTAACGCACGATCTTAACCTTGCCGCACAATACGCAGACAAAATCCTCCTTCTCAGTGTTGCGCCCGACTATCATATCGGCGGTGTAGAAGATGTATTTTCACCCGACCGAATCGAGGAAGTTTTCAAAGTCAAAGGCTTTGCCGGAAGAATCGGCACAGAGAAGTTCTTCCTGCCTCTCGGCAAATTTGCAAAGAGTAGCCCCATAATGCAAAAGCAGTTGCCAGAACAAAGCGGCGCCACCGACAATTCTGCGACTTAAGTGCTCAGCATACATAGAGTTAGCAATCGTTCCGGCAAATTTACTTGCACAATTTGATTACACGGGCTATACTTTTTAGCTTTGGCGTCGGGATTTGGACGAAATAAGTACTACGCCTGACGAACTTTGGCCTCGTGGGCTGGTATTTTTAAGTATTAGCCAAAGAAAACGCAGGCCGCTGAAGAAAGGCAGAAAGATTAGTGGCAAAGAAACGTAAGAAAGCAGCGAAAAGTTCGGCTAAGAAAACAGGCCCAACGCGAAAGAGGGAAAAGGCTCTGACCACAGCCGAAATTGAGCACTTAAAAGCATTGCTCCTGGAAAAACGAAGAGAGCTCATAGGCGACGTCAACGAGATGCACGACGAAGCTTTCAGAAAATCCAGACTTGACGCATCGGGCGATTTGTCAAGCATGCCCATCCACATGGCGGACATTGGCACCGACAATTTTGAGCAGGAATTCGCCCTCGATCTGCTCGACAGTGAGAGAAAACTCCTCCACGAAATTGATGACGCCCTCGAAAGGATTGAGTCGAAAACCTATGGTGTTTGCGAGGGTACGGCAAAGCCAATCCCGAGGGCAAGACTCGAAGCCCAGCCGTGGGCCAGATATTGCGTTGAATACGCGCGGATGCTCGAACTGGGCCTCGTAACAAGGCCTGAAGAGACTCCGTAGTGATGTGCGGACATGAAAAACAGATGTCCAATCTGTAACAAACCAATCAAGACACCATCCGGCGAACAATCCGAGCAAGCCGGGTTTTTCCCTTTCTGTTCACAACGCTGTAAGCTCATCGATCTCGGCGCCTGGCTCGACGCAGAATACAGGATCAACTCGAAAATCCCGGACGCTTCCTGCGGTGACCAACCCGATTCCCAGTAGCAAACCAACTTCAAAAATATGAAAAAAGCTGTTGAAACCCTTCCATTATCCGTTATAAATATGCTGCTGATATAAACTTCTGTGATGGAGTAACGCATGTAGTGGTAACTGGTTTTCAAGGGAGAGAAAAATGAACGGAGTGAACCAGTCTTCCGACCTTATCGAAAGTCTTCTTTTTCCGAAAGTGTTCCAGACCTTCAGAATGGCCGTGCAGCCGACAAAACTGGCAATTACCTTTTCGGCACTGGCTGTCATATGCGCCGCCGGATTGATTATGGACTTCTTCAGCAAATCGGTGGTAGAGGGCAGCGCCGAAACTACCGAGCTCGACGTCTACATGGCCAGTCCTGAACGCGTCGAGGCTTTCATCAAGCAATACGAGGATACCGGACAGCGCAAAGGCGTCTTTTCCACAATGTGGCACTTTGCCGGGCGAAATTTCCAAGAGAGCCTGGCCGCGATGTTCGCCTTCAACTTCACCGCTGTAGCTGCCCATGTCCGCGACTATTTCAAAGCCGCAACATGGGCATTCATATACCACCCCTTCTATTGTGCTGTCTTTATTGTGATAAAGCTTGTTGTAGTCGCGATTGCCGGTGGCAGCGTATGCCGCATCTCCGCCCTGCAGTTTGCCCAGGGCGAGAAACCAGGATTTACAGAGGCCGTCAGGTTCGGCACCGCAAGGTTCTGGAGCTTTTTCATCGCTCCGCTGTTGCCGGTAGGGGTAATTGTCTTTTGCGGCGCGATGATAATGCTGCTCGGATTGATAACTAACTTTCCAAGGGCCGGCGAGTTGATACTCGGTTTGTCTATGCCGGTGGCGCTCTTTGCGGGCGGACTCGTTGCGTTCTTTACAATCGGTTTGGTCGTGGCGTTTAACCTGATGTATCCTTCTGTCGCGTATGATGGGTGCGATTGCTTCGATGTAATAGGCCGGTCCTTCAGCTACGTCTTTAACAAGCCCTGGCGAATGGGACTTTACACTGCTGTCGCCGCTGTTTATGGCGCCATTTGTTACATGTTCGTGCGATTTTCCGTGTTTCTGCTCCTCTTTTTCACCCACTTCTTCTTGCGCACAGCGATCTTTGCCGACGCCACAGGAGGATATGATGACAAGCTTAATGCTATATGGGCACAGCCGACTTTCCAACATCTCGTCGGAGATGATCCCTTCAAAGGGAACTGGTCGGAAAGCCTTTCAGCTGTTTTGGTTCGCCTGTCTTTGTGGTTTGTTGTGGGACTACTCGTCTCCTTCATCATAAGCTTCTACTTCTCCGCCAACACAATCATTTACGCCCTCATGCGAAATCGCGTCGACGGCACGCCCCTTGAGGAGGTCCACAGCTACTCACACCCGCAGGCAATTCCGAATCAACCGCCAATCGAACCGACCTCGCAGGGCGACCTCGTGAGCGACTCGCAGGAAGAATCCGAATCCGGGGGCCAATCCGACTGATAGTGCCCAAGCCGGGTGGCGGTATCTACGTCATTGAGAACCCCGCCGAGTCCTCAGAGAGGCGTCGCATCCTGTTGGGGCGCTGGTGATACGTCGACAAGACCGCTTTTTACAGGCAGAGCCTCTGGACGATTTTTCCGGACGGCACGAATGAGACAGCCCTTTTCGCCAACAACATGGCAAAGCCTGCCGCCCTGCTCGACGCCCGACCCGTCCCGGGCACGAACCTTATTGTCGCCGCCCTCAGAATCTCCTGTGTGTACCAGGCTCGCCCCTCCCAGCTACGCTCACAGAAAGATGAATTGACGGCGCGGTTTGCTGACCGCCTTGGCAAGGGTCACCAGCAGGTAGTTCTTTACGACGATGTCCCAGCTCATCTGCTTGGCCAGATCGTAACCCGTCCGAATCATCGTCGCAATCTCCGTTTCGTTCCTGGGCAGACGCGAGCATATTTGCCCGGCGACTTTCCCGCTGATGCTGTGCTCTATCTCGTCACGCTCGCTCCTTCCGATCTGAAGCAGGTCCTCGATGTCAGGATACTTGCGTGATTCCAAATTCGTATAGTCAGCAATTATGATGTTGTTTACCTCTTTAGCGCCGCTGACGTCCCGCACGAAACCGACACAACCACACACGCTGCTCAACACGCATATTCCCCCGAAGGTCAGCGACTCAAGCTGTGCAATCCCGAAAGGCTCATAAATGCTCAGCCCGAATTCTACGTCGCTTCCTCGACGAATGTCCATAAACTCCATATCCTTCGGCATCCTTCGACCGCAGTTCTTCCGGTTGAATCCGAACTGGTTGATAAAGATGATCTTGATATTTCGGCTTCTGGCGTTGAATTCCTGCACTGCCGCATAGAAGTTTGCCTCTCCTCCCGAAAGATCGGGCATCCCTTCCCGGTGTGCGACCGGCCAGTTGTAACCCGACTCGATACTGTATATGTCACGAGTACGTCTTTGTCCCACCTCCGTGCTCAACAAAAACAGAACACCCGTCTTATCCTGCGACCTGAATTCTTCCTCAAGGTGCTCAAGAATACGAACGTCCCGCCACAGACCCTTGCTGTGAACAAGCCTCGTCACATGCGTGAAGACAAAGTCCGGCTTGTAACCCAAAAGCCTGTCACAATAACGACGAAGCTTTTCCTTCGAGTGAAGCTTCTCGGCTACGTCGACCTGATAAGCCGGTATCCCGTTATATACTATGTCTATGTCGGCGCCTTCGAATTCCGGAGCAAGAAAACGCAGCTCATCCACCACGTTGTCACCGACGGCGCATATCGCGTCACAGTGTTTCGAAGCCTCCACAAGCGTGTGTTTGAAAAAACCCATCTGCGAGCCAAAAACGTCGCTCACACAGAGCCTGCTGTCGTGACCACGCTTCATCACGTTATAGAACATAGTGTCGTGCCCCTGATGTTCCTCAACGATGCGCCGCATGGTAGCAACTTCATGGGCATAGAAAGCCGTGTGAAACTCGCAGGCAGGATCCAGAATCGCCGCCAGAACCGTCGGCATTCCCATAAACTCGTGCGAGATAACGACCGTCCGGTCCTTCACCAGACCGATAGCCTTCAGCGCGGCCATCGCAGCCGGAGCCAATCTTACATACTGCTCGTACTCCCAGAGATGCTCGTATAAATGGCTCTGGATGCCGAATTCCTCGTACATTCGTCGCTTGAATTCGTCGATTACTTTTTTCTTCGCGTGCCTCACGTCGATCAGAAGTACTTCCGGCGAACTTTTTACGCCCGTCTGCTCGTCGACAAATGTACGTCGGCCGTAAACTATTCCTACACCGTAGAACTCCTCGATCTTTCGGAATGCCGCATCGTACCCCGTCTTCAAAAGACCATCCACCGACGAATATATTACCTCCCCACCCTCGCCCAGACGGGCGGAAACGTCGCCTTCTGTGGAAAATAACGGGCCCACAAGAATTGAGCGACCGACCGCCTCAAGATAGCTGTTCGAAGTGAAGAAACCCTGAAGTACGGCGCCTATACCGCCGATCTTGCCTGTGGCTTCGTGAGTGACATGTACCAATGTCGTTTCTTTGGCCATAAGAATTTCCTCCCAAGTGAGAAGCCAAATCAAATTGTCAGTCTTTGTTCTATATAAAGTATAGCAACAAGGTCATGCGCAGCCAAATCGCAGACACCCAGTCAGTCAAACTCGCGAAAATGCCCGGAAATATCCGGCGTTGATTTGTAAGAAGTCCGTTTTTTCAGGACCTGCATGTGCTTTGATGAAATGTTTTTTTACGGACCGAATCAGCCTATCTTCGCCCGCAGGTCTCTGATCAGGCCCGCGAGAACCTGCTGCGGAATGTCAGACAACTCGGGTTCCGGCATGTCACTCAATGCTATCCTGTCGAGTATCTGCTCGGCCCTCACGCCATGAGGCGCAATCATCTTTGCAGCTGTCTCCGCCCCGGCAAGGTCGCCATCAGCCATTTGCCGCAAATACTTGATTATTTCTATCATCAGCTCGCCCTCACTCATTTCCGACTCGGAAAAAGCCACACCGCCCGTTTCCTGCTCCGGCGGAAGGTCCGTCTCGCTCAGTATGTCCTGTCGGAGCCTGATGGTCTCGGCCAGAAGTTCCTTCTGCCTTGCTATCTCTTCCTCATCCACCGGAGCGAGCTTCAGTTCTTCCTCGTCCTCTTCAGCAGAGGGAACATAGATCTTATTCTTGCAAGCCGGACACTTGCCCCATTTGCCCCCTGTGCCGTCTCGAGCTTCTATCTTTTTACCGCAGTGCTCACAATGAAATGTTATGGCCATCTTGACACCGTCCCTAAAACAACTCTCAAAACGTGTTCAAAATCAATAAACGTCCCTCTGATTCCAGCATCACTTTTGCGTTCCATGCTCCGCCGTCACCTCCGTGGTAATACCGCCCCGGGCAGTAAACCGGGAAGTAATCTTCATCCAGCGAGGCTTGAGCGCAGTGCACAAATCATCCAGTATCTCGTTCGTCAACGCTTCGTAGAAAATGCCCCTGTTCCGGTAGCTCTGCATGTAGAACTTAAGGCTTTTCAGCTCGACACAGAGCTTGTCGGGACAATACTCAATCATGATTTCACCGAAATCCGGCTGTCCCGTACGCGGGCACACGCTCGTAAACTCGGGGCACCTGATCGTGACACAGTACTCCCGCGCCGGCCGCGGATTCTCAAAAACCTCAAATTCCGGCTTCGCTTCCATTCTATTCACTCTCGCACAAACCTCAACAAACCAATATAATATATATTATAGCGTTGACAAGTTTGACTAAAAATGCCGGAAAGAAATAATAAAGCGATTGTCCTGCTCAGCGGCGGACTCGATTCGGCGACCACCCTCGCCATAGCTCGTAACGAAGGTTTTGCATGCTATGCCCTGACCTTCAGGTACGGCCAGAGGCACTACCGTGAGACCGATGCCGCAAAGAACATTGCCAACGCACTCGGCGCAGCCGAGCATCGAATTATCGACATCGATTTGGCCACCTTCGGGGCCTCGGCCCTGACCGACCGGAGCATCGATGTGCCCAAAGACCGACCCGACCTGGGCAAAGCCCAACAGATACCCATAACCTATGTCCCCGCTCGCAATACCATTTTCCTCGGTTACGCCCTTGCATGGGCCGAGGTCATCGCCGCTTCCCACATATTCATCGGCGTCAACGCCGCCGACTACAGCGGCTATCCCGACTGCCGGCCCGAATTCGTATCGGCATTTGAAAAGCTCGCAAACCTCGCAACTGCAGCCGCCGTCGGAGGCGGAGCACATTACCGCATCGTCACACCCATAATGAACATGACAAAAGCCGAAATCATTCGAACCGGCCTGAAGCTCGGCGTCGATTATTCCCTCACGCATAGTTGTTACGACCCCGACGAAAACGGCACAAGCTGCGGACGATGCGATTCCTGTAGACTAAGGCTGAAAGGCTTCGCCGAAGCAGGCCTGAAAGACCCGATTAAATACAAGGACAACAACAACTAAGAACATACGAACGATGAGAATTAGCGAAATCTTCTATTCGTTGCAGGGCGAAGGATTTCTCGCGGGCGTCCCCAGCGTCCTTGTTCGACTCACCGGCTGCCCCTTGCGATGCAGATGGTGCGACACTAAATACGCCTGGGACCAGACCGCCGGCGCCGAGTACAGGCTCGAAAAAATTATCGAGCTTGCCAACCGCCACAAGACCAGATACGTTGTGATAACCGGCGGCGAGCCTATGATTAACGCACAGCTTCCCGACCTCGTTAAACAGCTCAAGGAAAACCAAAAGCATGTAACAATCGAAACCGCCGGAATCGCTTTCGTGCCCGATATGCCGTGCGACCTTATGAGCATCAGCCCCAAACTCAGCGGCTCTGTCCCTTACGACCCAGCCGCTGCCGCCATCCACGAGGATTCGAGGCTCGACATCGCCGTCCTGCGAGAACTCGTCGAACACTACGATTACCAGTTGAAGTTCGTCGTCGATTCTGAATCCGACCTGCTCGAAATCCAGCAGACAATCGAAGAAATAGCAAACGTCGATCCCGAAAAAGTCATGCTCATGCCCCAGGCTGCTACCAGACAAGAGCTTATCGAAAAATCACCCCTCGTCGCGGAAATGTGCAAAGCTGCAGGTTTTGCCTTCTGCCACCGGCTTCACATACTCCTCTGGAACAACCAAAGGACCACTTAAAACCTCTACGGACCTGCCCCAAATCCGGGAATCCGTCCCTTCGAAACAACGCAGGCAAAAGAGCGAATCTTCCGATGCGGCCTGTGCCCGTCCACAACTCAGCCGCAAAGCACGACTTTCAGTTTGTGATTTTCCTTAACTTGCCGATTGACAGCCAATAAAAAATAATAAATAATAGATACCGAATCGATTCGCCCGGGTGGCGGAATAGGCAGACGCGCTAGCTTGAGGGGCTAGTCCACTTAGGTGGGTGCTGGTTCGACTCCAGTCCCGGGCAGTCTGTTTTTTCGTATTCTAACTGGATTCAGCGGATCCAAAAGCAACTGGGTTAGGGAGTCGCAGCGGTCACAGGGTCTGTCTCGAGAAAACCGTTTTTCTCATCTCAGGCTTTCCGCAATTGCAAGCGTGGCTCTGTTGAGGATGCGGCAAAAAGCATCTTTGCGTTCTGTTCTAAAGGGGTTTGCTGTAACGGCAGATAATACAAGAAATTGAAATTACCGTCAAGCATAACTTCTATTTCAAGATGTGACCCTGCTGCCCTCTACGGCACCTCTGGCGGGATAATGCCAGGGGATTGGGGGACAGGCAGTACCTAAAATGACGGTGATATCGAGCCGATTACCTGGGTTGGCAGGCATCATCGAACGGGTTGGTGCATTTAAGCCAGTTTACCGAGAGAAGGGCAATATCCTTGAGGTCGACATAACAGTCGCCATTCAGATCACCCGGGATTGACTGTGCGCACTGGAATATCGTGAATGTCTGGTCGCTGGTGTCGCTGACGGAGGGAAAGCGCAAATCGCTGACGCGCAGCAGACACTGGTCGGATTCAACAGCAGGCGTGACCCACTGATAGGCACCTGTGTTTTCCGCCGTGTCTATGTAAGCCCAGCTCCGGGCGTTGTCCGCGGAGTATTCGAGCCTGACACAGTCTGAATCCGGGTATTCAGGCGGCTGCCAGTTGATTGTGTAATTGCCTCCTGAGACGAGGTGTTCACCGCCGATAGGACGGAGAAGACGAGGTTCACCAAGTATATCTATGGTCGTTAGATCGTTTTCGCTGTATGTTCTCCAATATCCTTCTTCGTGGCGCGGGGGGTAAAAAAACTCTTCGCCATATATTCTGAGTCTTACAGAATATCTGCCCGGGGCAAAGCCAAAGACGTTATTCAGAGTGTCATAAGGCAGAGATACGGTTTCAGAGTTTGCGACGTTTACATCGCCAATGTACCATTGGTAGTGGTCGGCGGTGCTACTGCATGGACCGGGTGCAAGCGTTATCGTCTGTCGCTGACCAATATGATACGGGCCGCCGGCGTCAACAATCCTATCGCACCAATCAAGACCCAACATCGTACTTAGCGGTACGATACCACCAACAATGTTCACTCCTTCACCAGGTCCTATTGAAAAGCAATGGGAAACAGGAAGATACGGTGATACTTTGTAATCGAAGCTGAACAGGACGCCAGTGACCGGAGGTGAAGAAAAGTCAGTCTTTCCGGCGACGTTTTCAATCAGCGTGCCGCCCGAGTTAACCGCAGTACCCGGGCAGTCAAAGGCATCCCAGTTAAAACCGGGATTAAGCCACATGTTACTTGCAACGCCGGGGTTGGAACTGGTATCAACAATACTCTGCAGGGTAAACGAGTGGACGGGCTCGGGCGAGTATAATTCGACGGCGATGGTTGTTTGTCCGGCTCTTAGCAGCGAACGGCAGCGGTCGTGAGCCCTGAAATAAGGCTTGTTTGTTACCGGTGCCGGCACCGTCGAGAAGATGGTTTGTCCGTCGCAAGGGGCAATGAACGGGCACCCGGCATTAAGGAGGACATCTGCCAATGCTAGACAATCTTCGAGGTCCAACTGTCCGTCGGCGTTCATGTCAGCTCTGTCGTTGATACCGGGTTCAAGCGGGACGATAAACGGTGCTCCGGCCTCGCCGAGCAGATTACAGATCGTGTCCAGGTCGGTGAGGTCCAGCCGCCCATCGCCGCCCTTTGCCGGGTATATGTCGCCCTGACAGATTAGAGCGCAGGGTCCGCCCGGCGCAGGTGGGAGGATCGTCAGCAACAGAGTCAAGCTTAACAGATTTGTCCTTACGTATTTCTTCGTTTGCATATATCCCATTTCTTACCTCCCTGCTCGTTATAAGCAAAAATTACGGAATTACTTTCAAGACGTCTAATGGATTTCCGCAGGCCAGTGGGGCTGCATGGGTTTTTACAAGGCCGAATTCGCCACCCCTGTAGCGCCCTTACGGACCGCGAAAATCGACACCGGATGTATGCTACTGCAATTTTGCCGAATTGTCAAGCATTTTCTTTTTTTTTGAGATGGAACGTCCGATGAACATTGGCGCCACTGGTCAGGGCCGGATAAATGGCTGCCGGACGACATCGCAGGCAAGAAAAGCTGGTGGTGGTGGAGCGGTTTGGGGTTGGAATTTATTGCATTGAAGGCGACAAGATATTGACAGTTTCAAGGCGCCAAGACAGGTGTGCTATGTCACATGCCGCCGGCGGTGCGCCGTGCTTCAAAGGCTGTGGAAGACACACTATGATTTTTCATTGCCATTGAAGCAGAGCAGGTTTTTTACTGATTGCGGTAAGATTTGGTGGAGTTATCGGCTTGGTCTCTTGCTCGCTTTTTCGGCAGTACAGCTCAGGCCCACGACGCGTGCGCTAACAAAACATTAGTATCGTCCCAAAGTTTGTGGGTAAGTTGAAAAAGGCTTGAGTTGTGATATTGTGTTTTTGACAAAAATACAGATATCACAGGAGACTCAAGCCATGCAAAACATTATAGCGATGGAAGTGCTAAGTGCTACATCAGAAAAAGGTTTCTCGTTGGATGAACTGGTTTTTAAGACAAAAGAAGTGTTCGAAAAGGAAGGTCTGGCTGGTTTTGTCGGTTTAATTCTTCGACTGGTTGATGAAATGATATACATGAATATGGTTCAAGGCAAAATAGAACATAATCAGCAATCATGCTGTTCGAATCCGGATTATGAACATCATGGCCTCTCTGCTCGTCGGTTCCGCACTTCCGTTGGCAAGGTGAAGATCCGCTGGCGTCGGTTAAAATGTATAAGCTGCTGGAAAACTATAATCCGTTTAAGGGAATTTCTCGGCCTGGAGCTTTATCAGTCAAAGACATTGGAACTGGAGAAGCTGGTAACAGAAATTGTCAGTGAGCAAAGCTATCGCCGAAGCAGCAATCATCTGGAAAGTATAGG
>Ga0180438_10001631_pt1 | contig 39495 bp, 61 predicted proteins | sample SS_ome_12_FD_132455 | JGI IMG/M metagenome (GOLD analysis project Ga0180438, IMG submission 132455) | Hypersaline lake sediment archaeal communities from the Salton Sea, California, USA - SS_3_D_2 metaG | ecosystem: Environmental > Aquatic > Non-marine Saline and Alkaline > Hypersaline >... | reverse complement strand
GGATGCTACAAAACTGAAAGTTTAGAAGATTTCAAGGCAAAGGCAATCGAGATGAATGGCAAGAAGAAAGCGAAGCCGTTTATTGAGTTTGCGGATGTGATCAAACAACTAACCAATAAGAAATAGAGAGATGAAACTTGTTTACGGAAGGAGAGGCGGTGAGTGGGACGTAGAACACACCAAGCTACTACCAGGCAGAAGCTACCGTTTTAGTAAAGACGTGAACCTGGTACCCGACCCCGAACCAGAGGATTACATAAAAGCGATCAAAAACTTCAAAACCCTGAAAGCGTACACTATTGTTGAAGTGATGGATCGGAAAGAGGTCCGGTATAAGACCTGGTACAAAACGATCCACGGCTGGATAAATGAAATAGCTTTAATCGGAGCAGTCTATGAGGAAGTTAAGCAAGAAGAGAGCAGCCCAGGAACGAAGGCTTAGAAAGGTCGAAGCTGAGTTGGACCAATACGAAGAGAACCAATATTGTTTCTTCTTCCCTTCGGAGCCAAAAACCGAATATCATCACATAATTCCGAAGAGTCAAAACGCACAACTGATAGATGATAAAGAAAACCTGTTACCGGTAGGGAGAAGGGCACACGATATACTTACATTTGGGGCAACCCAGGATATACGGGAATTGCCTATGGATCGATTACAGTTATACCTGATACGAATGGCACACGTTGACTACAATTATTACAGGCGTTTTATTGTCAAACTCAATCTATAAAAGTAATGTTCAATCAGATTACGTTAATCGGAAATGTCGGCCAGGACCCTGAAGTCAGGCGTATTGGAGCCGATGAAACCCCGGTAGCAAATTTCAGCTTAGCCACATCGGAACGCTGGAAGGACCGGGAAGGGAATCAAATGGAGTCTACCGAGTGGCACAACATTGTGGCATGGAGGCGGCTCGCTGAAATCGTTGAATCCTATATTCACAAGGGATCGAAACTATTTGTCCAGGGTAAAGTTAAAACCAGGTCTTGGGAAGATGAAGCTGGTAACACCAAGTACCGGACAGAGGTTTATGCCGACATCATAAAGATGGTTGGCGGTAAATCAGAGGGCAGTACTGCCAGGGAAGAACAACAGCTTGCCGCCGCAGAACCAGCCGCAGCACCAGTGACTGACTTCACGGGAGAGGAACCACCTGATGATCTGCCATTCTGATGAATTTCTTAAACATGGTCATAGAAATGCGTAAGTATCAAAGGGAATATTTTCGCACCAGGACCTCGGAATCCCTTCAAAAGGCAAAGGAGATGGAAAGGAAAGTTGATCAGTTTATTTCCGATACAACTAAACCAAATCTTTTTAACTCATGAGCCAGGTATATAAAAGCATTCGAAGATTCAAGGAATTGGTTTTAGAGTGCCAAAGCAGGGGCTGGACTCAGCAATCAATATTAGATGCGTCCGGAGTGAATTTCAGGCTATTCAAGGAAATCATGGAATTTGATCCTGTTGCAGTAAGAATCAGATCAGATTCGGTGGAGAAGATAGATAAATTCATTACTGAATTTGATGGTAAACCAAAAAAAGAGTCTGCTATTCCGGATAAGCCAGCCACTCCAAAGCCACCAGAGCCAAGCCCTGTCGGTACTCGCTCAATCGGAGATTCCCTGGACAAGCTCACAGAGCTGATGAAGGAGTTCTCCAAAAAGGGATATACCCTAAAGGTAGAAATCCAAAAAACGGCCGTACCATGAAAAACGAAAACTACATAAAGACGGTAGCAGTAGATGAAAAGGATTGGTATAAGGACGGCCCTTTTTGGAGGCATCCAAATCACGATGGTTCTAACGGGAAAGGTGATTTAATTTTCAATACCTGTAATCGCATAGTGATCCAGGTAGACAAATCAGATTGGGCAAAGCAGGCTATTTTGTATTGCTGGATATTGCTATGGGTAAGGAAACGCTGGCCGGACAGGATGACTCATCCGATGGACGCTAAATCATGGTTCTGGAGAGCCGTAAACCGTACAGTTAATAAGATGTTCGATACAAATTTACCATTTCGAGCGCAGAAGCGTATGAGCCGGGACCCGTTTAAAGCCTGGATATGTGCCTGCACAGTGGTTGGAGCCTACCGGAAAATGCAGTTATTAACAATTCCGTTTTATCTGTACCGGCCAGCCACCTGGTCCTGGTATAGGTTTATCAGGAAAGGAAATCGATTCTGGTGGAAGATGTACCTGTTTTGGAAAAAATTCAGCTTTTCAAAAAAAGACTATGTTATCCGTTTACATGAGCTTATGGAGGAAGCCGCAGACAGGAGAATAATATATAATTCTTTATTAGAAAAAACATGAAAGGGATTAAATGTAGTTGCCCCACTTGTGATGCACCAGTAATAATGAAGGTGTATGGCCTTGACCTGGTCGCAGAAACAGGTGACGAAACACTGGCTACCAGTGTATATAAATATGATACGGAGGAAAGGATTGAAGATGCTATGAGTATTTGGAGCCACTATAACGGGGGGTTTAGCCCAAAAAACATCATTTACTATGCCAGCTTAACAGCAGAGATTGCGGCTGGAAATATAGGAATGGGTGTATTCGATGGTATACGATTTCCATTAGGGGTTAGGTTAACATCTCTGGAAAACGGTGAACTGGTAATTGCTACACCAGATACACCTGAAGAATTGATTGTTGGAACTGTAAAATAGATACGGATGACTAATGCAGAGCTATTAAAGATTATTGTTGTGGTAGTAATTGCCGGTGTTATATATATAGCTGGTAGGCTGCTAGATAAACTAATCAAATGACTGTAATATGCATAGCACCAAGTAGGTCGGGTCATCATTTTGTGATGAACCAGATCAAGTCCTGGTTCAGTGAAAGCCTAAACATGGTCAACTTCGAGGATCACCTGGCAGAGGACTACCAGCGCACCAGAACCCAATGGATAAAAGCCGGGATGATAGATGATACCGAAAAAATTTACACTATCCTGGTTTATCGGGATTTGCTCAACTGGTGGGCTTCGTACCTGAAATTTGTACCTGGTATTGCAGAGCAGAATTACAGAAACGCTTTTAACTCATGGATTTCCACGGCCAGGGAGGCGTTCGGGTATACGAATCACATACCAGGAAAAAGAATTGTATGCTATGACGGATTTAAAAAGTCAAGGAAATATCGTCAAGTGATGTGTTCCGATTTAGATGGTACATATAGCGAGGCCCGATTAGATGAAGTATTAAATGCCGGTAAAGGAAGCAGCTTTGACGGACTAAGTGTACCAGGCCGGAAAATGCAAACCGATAAGCGATATATACAGATGGTTCATGATGAACGGTATTGGAAGATGCTCCGTAAATATCCTGAAGCCGTGGAGTTGTACCGGACTCATTTCATTTTGACTCAGGAACAGTGTAATGTAATTTATCAGATATGAAAGATGAAATTTTAACTAATCCTGAGGTCATAGGCTTGATCGCCGGCCTGGTTTATATGATATTTACCTGGTTCGGATCATGCTATGATGACAGGCGTGAAAAATGATTATTTTATCAGATTACGATATAAACCTAGATAATTTACTATCATGAAAGACAAGATAATTGAGATATTGAAACAGGTGGCTACTGACGCTATAATATCAGAGTTAAATCCAAACGAATTAGATAACGAAGGGTTTAACGAATTTGCTGAAGAAATTGACTCCCTCTACACCCCCGACATAAGCGAGGAAGAGATAGGGGAAATGTGGGAAAAATGGGTTAATTCTACAAATTCAATTCATTATAAAGATGTTTTCCGGGGAGGGGTCAAAGCCGCCCTATCCAAGCTAAAGCCAAGAGATGTGAGTGTGGATGAAATAAGCGAAAAAATAGAAGATTATTCATCTGGAACGTGGGGTGATGATTATGATGGAATAATCAGAGCCGATGAAGTAAAAGTACATTTTGCTGCCAAAGCCATCCATCAATTAATCTACGGAACTAAAACCAATGCAGAAGGTACCGAAAAATAACACTTATTGCGACTAAAACAGAGAAATGATGAACGCAAAGGAATTTGAAATTTTTAAATCTAAAGTACGTAAGGCGTTTGCCGATTATAAACGTACGGAAGGATGCACCTGCTGCCAGGATATAGATGGTCACGAAGCGGCTTTAGAGGTAATCGCTAAGCTACTTGACATTGAACCGTATGACGATGGCAGTGGATATGATGTTTATAGGTATTTGACTAAGGGACCAATATAATAAATATGAAAGAACACGAATTACTTATTGTAAAAAAGCCTTCTGGACATTTTGTGCCGGCATACGACTCTGACCGTGAGCTTGCTCGAAAGGTGAAGGCGGGAACAATTCTGGAATTGAAAATAACAAAAGCCAGGAGCGCAAAGTTTAACAGGAAATTTCGGGCCATGATCCGACAGGTTCATCATCTCCTTCCTGAGAAATACGATAAAATGTATCCGACAGATGACTCTCTCCTGGTAGCCGTAAAGGTGCTGGTCGGGCATTACGATCCGTATTTTATGCCGGACGGGACCGTTTTGAATGTTCCCAGGTCAATATCTTTTCGTAGCATGGATGAAGTTGAGTTTGAAAAGTTTTACAGTAATGCATTTGATACATGCTTAAAGGTATTCCTTCCCGACTTACAACCAGAGGAATTTGAGCGTCACCTCTTGAATTTTATGTAATAAATATTATCTTTGTATTAAATATAACCACATGACCCCAAAGGACTATTACAACAAAATCGCCAATAAGTACGATGAAGTTTATGCCAAACCATATTTCCAAATAGAGAATGATTTCATTCTTGCCGAGATCAGAAAGAACTGTAATTTAGCAATAGGTAAGGTCCTTGACCTGGGATGCGGAACAGGCATGCTCCTGGATGAACAGTATTGTGCGGATTATACCGGAGTAGATATTTCTGCAATGATGGTTAATCTTGCACGGAAAAAGCATCCTCACAAGTATTTTGTTATTGATCAGGCAAGCGAATATGTTCGCCACATCGCACAGGTCGGAATGAAATACGATGTTATACTCGCCTTATTTGGATCACCAAGCTACTTCCGTAAAGAATATTTTTACGCATTAAATCAGATTGCAAAGCCTGGGGCCTACGGGTATCTAATGTATTATAACAAGACTCACCATGATCCATATATTTATGGAATGAACGGTAGCGATGTTGAGCGTACCGGTATAACACCAATGGAAGCGATCAATTTGGCGGCACAGATCAAAGGAGCCGTGACTGTGGAAGGCCATTACATACCGGATGGAATGAGAAAGAAAGAATCATATCCCCGGTTCATGATAAAGCGTAAGCTACACAAAGCCAATAAACCAGGCAGACGCTTGGGAGATTCCAACTACATAACATTGAAAATTAAATGGGATTAGCAAAATCATATCGGTTTTATACCGGGGATAATGTGTTCGATGCGGCCCTGAATCGCTTCGAATATATGTATAGGACCGGGAAGGTTGTTATCAGTTTTTCCGCAGGGAAGGACTCAGGGGTTATGGTGGAATTGGCTTTGATCGCAAAGCAAATGTACGGTATAAGTGATCCGGTAATTGTGATTATGCGTGACGAAGAGATCATGCTCCCAGGCACATTTGAATATGCAGAGCGTATTGCCAATCGACCAGGAGTAGAGTTCCATTGGATATACGCTAACCAGCCAGTAGTAAACGCCTATAATCGCAGGGAGCCGTATTTTTGGGTGTTTGATCCTATACTGGAACCCGATGATTGGGTAAGAACCCCTCCTGATTTCGCTTATGCTATTCCAGAAATGAACATTGAGGCCCTGGTAACACATGAACGATTCGGCTGGGATAAGGACACGCTGCTTTACAATACAATCGGGATCAGGACCAGTGAATCACCCAGGAGGGTGCTGGCAATCAAATCTTCAAAGGGCTATCTTACCAAAAATCACGGTAACATTATCAAGGCCCGGCCACTATATGATTGGACTGACGGGGATGTATGGAAGTTCATTAAAGATTACGGGCTGGATTACAATGAGGCTTACGATACCATGTTTCGATCCGGGATCAGTAAGCAGCAGCTACGGATTGCGCCGCCAACTATGTCCAGTATCGGATTAAAGTTATTACAGGCTGCGGCACGGGCCTGGCCGAAGTGGTTTGATCGTGTTTCCGAAAGGCTTCCTGGGGTAAGGATGGCTGTCAATTACGGAAAGAAAGCGATCATGCCCTTCCGGCGATACGGGGAAACCTGGGAAGATTGCTTTAACAGGGCTTGTATAAAAGAGGCTCCGGAGTGGATAGCGGAAAGAGCCGAGAAGCAGAAGCAGGTCGTTATGAAAAAATGGTTTAAGTATTCCAGCCAACCATTTCCTCAGAAGCGAAACGATGCTGTAAAAAAGTTCAATCAGTATAGTGGGTCCTGGGAAGAGCTCACTAAGACTATGTATAACGGCGATCCATTCGCCATGAAAGCACAGCTTCCTTATGTGGAACCAGAAAGGTTTCGACCAGGTGGAGGCTATTGGGGTGGCAAACCAACATTTTAATCAAATACAACTATGTCTGAACTAAAAAAAGTTATCGAATTGGAAGTGCCGGCCTTTGAAGAGGCTGAGAAATTAATGACAACGCAGTCTGTGCAGCGCAGCCAATCCAAATTTAAACGCCCGATGACCAGGGAAGAAAACATTGAAACCGTAAACAAGATTGCGGACCTTTCTGTTAAGCGTGGTGATCAGATGGAAATCGTAAACCAGGCAAACGAAACCCTGAAAGGGGAAAAAGCCAGGATCACGGCATTAGACACAGAACTTGATTCACTGGTCAGGAGTAAAAAGGAAAACATGATTCACGATGAAGGCTACCTCTATAAGCTCATTGGGGAAGACGGTGAAGGGAATCGGATCACTGGATTTTATGCTATAGTTTCAACCGGCACAGGAGAGTATGAAGCCCTCCTGGTAAACACCAGGCCCTTTGATGAAGAGTTAGATGCTCAACTTGAAATCAAGCATGGTGACTGATAAATTGCAAGGTGGAGCAGCGGTCAGCTCGCTTGATTCATGATCAAGAGGTCGGGGGTTCGAATCCCTCCCTTGCTACGAAAACTGACAAAACATGGAAACATTACCAGAAAGCACGAAGAACCCGGGAGGCAGGCCAAAGATTGAATTGTCAGATATTGATAAGCAGAAGATACAACTGTATGCCGGCAGGGGTGTTCCGATATGGGCAATAGCTGAGATGCTTGACATGTCGGAAAGAACACTCCACAGACGATTCCATGAGGACCCGGAAGTTTTGGCAGCTTATCAAATAGGGGTATACAGAGCCAATTTCCAGGTGTCCCAATGGCTGTTTGACTCATGCCGGCCAATCTATGAGCGAGTTCCAAAGACAGATAGTGATGGGAACCCGGTAATCAACAATGCCGGGATGGTCGTTTACGAAGACATCCTAAAGGACCGGGGAAACGTATCGGCTCAGATATTCTGGATGAAGACCAGGGCTGGATGGAAAGAAACTGTTCAACTGGAAATGAGTAACCCGGTGTACCAGGTCCCTCCGGAAATTGAAGCACTACCAGATGACAAACAGGACGAAATATTTGAATTACTTAGCAGAGTTGCAGAGTTGGTCACTGAAGAGGGCACAGACGAAGCTAATTGATTTTACCAAGCATACTAAATCGGATTACATTGTTCAACCATTTCATAAGGTACTTGCATCAAAACTGGACAGGCTTGCCAGTGGTGAAATCAAAAGGCTTATGGTGTTCATGCCTCCGCAGCATGGTAAGTCGGAGTTAGTCAGTAGACGGCTTCCGGCTTTTCTCCTGGGAAGGAACCCGGACCAACGTATTGCAGTATGTAGCTATGAACAAGGGTTGGCATCACAGTTTAACAGAAAGGTACAGCGTATCATAGAAAGCCCGGCATATCAACAAATCTTTCCAGCCACAAAGTTGGCCGGTAATAAGGTTCCCAGGAGTGGGATGATAAGGACCAGTTCTGAGTTTGAAATATTCGGACGGGAAGGGTCCCTGGTATCTGTCGGTGTTATGACCGGTCTTACCGGTAGGCCAGTTGATATTGGAATTATAGATGACCCGGTAAAGGATGCTGGACAGGCGTATTCGGAGCGATACCGGGACCGTGTTTGGGATTGGTACAATAATGTATTCTTCACCAGGTTACACGATGACGCCAGAATATTACTCACAATGACCCGTTGGCATGAAGATGATCTAGCCGGAAGAATTATCAAATCCATAGAGGAAACAAAAGAGCATTGGGATTTCGTGGTGTTCCCAGCAGTAAAGGAGGGACCTAAGACCGAAACGGACCAACGGGAAGAGGGACAGGCTTTGTGGCCTGGTAGACACTCTATTGAAAGGTTGAACGTGATTAGGAAGACCAGCAACCGGGTATTTACCAGCCTGTATCAGCAACGCCCTGCCCCGGAAGAAGGGGCCTTGATTAAAATTGCATGGTTTAACTATTTCGTTTTAGATGATCTCAAAAGAAGAATATTTGAAGAGCAGACTGATCTGGTCTGGGATTTTACTATTGATCCTGCTTATACGGAAGAGCAAGACAATGACCCCACTGCAATTATGGCTTACGCTCGTAAGTATAATAATCTTTATATTCGAGAAGTGGCAACAGTTAGACTCGGAATGCCAGAGCTTTTAAAGTTTATTCCTCAGTTCGTACAGCGCAACGAGGGGTCCCGTGAGTCCTGGATATACATTGAGCCAAAAGCATCCGGGATCAGTGTCGCTCAAATGATGAAGGCGAACACCGGCCTGAATATCATAATCGACAAAGCCCCAACCCTGGATAAGATTACCAGGACAAGCAAATGCACTCCGTTTATGGAGTCTGGCAGGGTATTTCTTTTGCTGGATGCACCCTGGCTGGAACCGTATCTCTATGAATTACGGATGTTCCCGAACGCACAGCACGATGACCAGGTGGACGTAACCACTATGGCAATAGATAAATACGAAACACAAGAATCACAAATCTATGGGATCGAAACAATATAAGGAAGACCCGGAGAAGTATCGGCAACTAATGAATAAGCTCCAGGTCCAGAATGACTCAAGAACCACGTTTCTATCCAAGTCCTTTTTCGCTCAGCTATCTGATGAAGAGTTTACCGTCCTTTGGTATATGCCGGGAATTGAAATCATCTGCAGCGACCGGACCATGAAGTACATAAACACCCGGAGGCAGGCCCTGGGACTGAAGCGCACGAAACACAATATAGTGAAGAAGCTATGAAATACTATTCAAAAATACCGAGGACCGGTAGTCTTATTCCTGACCTGATAGCTACCTGGTACAACCGGATCTTGTTTTACCTGGCGAAAAAGTATGCTATGGGAGAATTCCTATCTCATGGACGGAGGCATTACGTCCTGGATGTATTTGACTCTTACATGATCGTTTCCAGCAAGGAGAAAAAGGTAGTCAATGCCAAAGCGCCGAAGGGGAAGCGGATGGAGTTTAATGAACTGCTCATGCACAAGGTATTCATGACACCTGATCCGAAGGATTCTCACGTAAAAGATTTGAGTGGAAAAGCATAAGATTATTGCGTAAATTGCCACTTTAGGAACTTATTAAAAGCAAACGAAACTTGTAACATCATGGAAGACAAGACAAAAAGTACCAATCCCGAAGAAGGTTTGGAACTCCAAATTCAGGACATCATAGATGCCATGAATGCCGGACACCACAACAAAGCGAACAAACTTCTGGATAAGTTACCGGACGGTGTTGAGGAAAAGCCTGTCCTGGTAGAGCAGAATAATGAGCTTTGGGAAAAACAGAAGGAGGACAAAGTGAAAAAGGTAAAACCCGAATCACCAAAAAAGGAGAAGCCAAAGGTGGAACCCAAAGCACCCTCTCCCGAATCCATCATAGCGAAGATGGAGGGAATTATCCAGGACCTGGCCGAACTGGAAACGATTAACCGGGCGAAAAGTAAGAACTATCGGTTTATCTTTTTCACCCGTAGGCGGCTTGAAGTTATTATCCTGAACTTCAAAAAAGGAACCCGGTAGGATGGTCACGGTAAAGATTGATGGAAAGCGGTACGACTCCGTTGACCGATGGAGCGACCTTACCCTGGGAAAATTCATTGAACTATCACAGATAGAGCTACCTAAAAAGCTCAAGGAGTTGTATTATCTCAGCACTAAGCTGAATAACCAGGACCCCAAAGAGCTTGAGGCGGCGAAGGTCGAATATGATAAGTTCGCAGAGTCTATTACCAGGACAGACCTGGTAAGACACTTCCCGGCGTATTACGGCAAGGTAATGGAGTTGCTTACCGATATACCGGCGAGCGTTATTAAAAACGTACACGCTGACCTTCGATCTTCGTTCTTTGATAAATATCTAAGAATCTTTGTACTGTCCATGATATACGATTTTCCTGTGGACAATGTTGGTGATGAAATACAGCTTTACCAGCCGCCGGACCTGGATAAGATCGTAATAGATAAAGAGGAATACCTGTTCCCCAAAACATTGCGTATTGGGGACCAGGATATTCTCATGGGAAAGGAACCGATTGTTTCATTCACGGAGGCTTCAGACATCGACCTTGCAATTCAGTCTTTGCTGGAAGACGGGGTTAAGTCGCTCCCCCTGATAGTGTCTATTTACTGTCGGAAGGAGGGGGAAGAGTACGATCAGGACACAGCCCTGGAACGCCAGGGATTGTTTCTAAAGGCCAAGATGGATGAAGTATGGTCGCTTTTTTTTTGCATAGGCGTACATACAGCAAAGTTTCTGATCAATTCCGGTATCTATTCAAGGGGAGTGCTAGAGGTTCTAAAACAGGTGGTTTAGCTGATTTTGGATTACGGGCCTTGATATACGAGGTTGCTATGTCCGGGGTGTTTGGCACAATCCCTGAAGTGGAACGAGTTGGAATATATGACTTTTTCAATTTCCTGAGTTATTCAAGGATTCAGGAGCAGAAGCTGAAGGAGCAATATGAAAAACAGGCTAAGACCAAGAAGCGTTGAAACCCGCAGATGTGAAAAAGAGGCCCAGGTGAAAATCCTGGATGTTGTAATGGACCAGCTTTGCACCAGGGAACTCAATCACCAGGGACGGGTTCACATAAAGAAAATTCAAACAAACCTGAGAAATGACATTAGAAGACTTACAAACGAGATTGGAAACAGCACAAGCGTATGTTCCTCAGATTCTGTTTGATTGGAATACGGTGCTGAATCAGAATTACGATAAAGACTATCCCCTGGTGTTGTGGGATATAGTCAATTCAGATCAGACTATAAGCCGGGCCGGTGACAAGGATGTGTTTATCATGGATGTTTACGTGATAGGCCCAAAGGACGAAACAGTCGACCTGATGCCGCAATATGATACCCTGGAAGCGGCATTCTTTAACTACCTAGATGTGCTTGCGGCCCTGGACGACATTAAGATTCCGAACCGTGAATATCAAAGGACCCTGTACCGGGCAGGGGTGCAAAGCGTAGATTATGAACTTGGAATCAAATACCGGGTAACACTTGAGGCATGGTGTTAGAACAGGCACAGCCGGACATAGAGAAACTGGAACAGGTGTTGCGCCAGGAACTGCTCAGGGAGTGGACAGCCCAGGGACACAATATGTCCGGTAAGGCTATTGAGGAAATGGATATTGTATTGAAGGAAACAGCAGCAACCATCGCAATGGACTTTCTTATACCCATGTACGCATATTACCAGGAAACAGGCGTGCCTGCCAGCAGCATTCCGTTCTCCGGTATAGGCGGTGGAGGCCGGTCTTTATATATCGAAGGGCTCAGAAAGTATGCCCAGGCCAGGATGGGATTATCCAGCCCGGAGGCTCTTTCGGTAGCGTTCGCCATAGCGTACACACATAAAAAGGATGGTATGCCGAGTTCTGGATCTTATCGGTTTTCACAGACCGGAAAGAGAACAGAGTGGTTTACTGAGGCTATGAGTAAGAATGAAAGCATGATCCGGGACTATATTTCCAAGATGCTGTCTGGTATAATTCAGGTCAAATTCATTAACTTGGTTCGGGTCTACCAGGAGAAATTTAAAGAGATGAACTAATGGCACTAACGATAAGCACACACCCGGATGAGGTTATAACCAATGCACCGGAATTTACTGTGACAACCAGCCTTACCGAAGGGGCCAGCTACCAAAACCTCCGCATCCGTGCCACGGTTTATATTGGAGGGCAGGCAGATGCAATGGCAGTGCTGGAACAGCCGAAAGGGCTTGATGATTGGGATTTATTTGACTTGCTGAAAAGTTTTACTGGCAAAGCATACCTACCAGTGGTTGGGGCAACGTGCTATGGACAACCAACGTACGGAACTGAACTGCTTACCGGGTGGACGGATTTATTGACAACGTTTGAAACATTTACGACAAGCGGTAAGGAAATAACGAGTGCCATTGATAGTAATGCGAGTGGAGGCATTGCCGCTTCAAATAACCTTGGGGCCATTTCGGCTGGTGAAATATTTATTTTTGGTTGTGATAATAATTTCAGTGATGCAGGTGCAGCGGATGAAATACTGGCATTGAACGGTACAAGCCTGTCAAACCCTTTCAGCGTTGCCAAGTATGCCGGGCTAAGTAGTGGCAAGCTGCAATCAAAACATATTTACATACTGCACGCCACCGAAGATGATACGGTCAGTTCAATTACCATTGGCCATAGCAGCGGTGCAAACGGTAATTTTTCAGGGAACTTTTCGCTGCACAAAATAACCGATTTCAAAAACAACCCGGCTGTCTATTTTCACATTAAATTTGAAGAGGTGTACGAAAATGCCAGCGATGTTACCACCATAGGGGATGAAGAATGGAGCGATGCAATGCTGTTTGCCCCTGTAATATTGAGGCCGGGCGAAACATTTAGTGAGTATTTGGTTAACGGGTCAACAAAAAAATTCGCTGCACGCTCACACCCAACAGGTAGTACAAATATCTATGACCTAAAATACATGCACGGTGTTGATATGGAATTCAGGGCACTTATTTATTCCACTACTCCGTACGTCACCCTTTGGTGTGTACATGCACCCACTGTGCCGCTGCGTGAGGAGGAAGAATTTGATAACATGGGGTGGACGATGGTTATGTTTAGCGATACGATTGCTGCCTCAACGCCAAGCGGTTATTTCTATTTTCAATACTATTCTTTGAACGAAGCACGCACTGTTGGTAATTGGGTTTCTAACTTGAGGATAAACGTAGAAACTAAGTGTTACCCGGATGTTAAAGTGCTGAACTTTGTTGGCGATTTGGGTGAAGAACATATGATGTTTCGTGGCCTGCAAACCATGAACGGCAAGGTTGAAAAGTCGTTTTACAAAAATGTGAACAGGGTGCGAAAGGTGCTTAAAGCCTTCCGATTTGTACGCATGCGGCTGCGCACGGTTTATGAAACCGAGTATGTGAATTTACTGCTTCACGAACTGTTGTACACGGAGTACGATGTTTGGATGTTTGATGCAGATGAACCGGATGGTTATAAGGTTGTAACTGTTATTGATGATGATGTAACTATTTACGATAAAAACAATTTGGTTGAAAATGCAATAGAAATTGAATACCATGAGTAAAACGCAGCTTTACATCGGCACCAGCCTGCTTGATTTTAATGGTGAGGTAAATGTTAAACGTCAGGTAAACGATTATAGGGACCTGGAAGTAGGAAGCAATGTAACCAGCTATCCACTTGACATTCCATTGACCAGGACGAATCGGCCATTGCTGGGCTTTGTTAATGACATCAGGAGCAGGGTAGAGGTAACAGAACAGTCCAGGCTTATCGTAAACGGCATGGAGATTATTCGTGGTAAATTCAGAATGCTGAAGGTGTACGGTAATATGGCGAAGGCTATTATAGAAGGTAATGATTGGCTTTCAGGAATTAAGGGAACTAGTATAAAAGATATATCCTGGGCCGGTGGCGATGAACATACTTTTACCAGTGCAAACATTGTGGCATCGTGGACGGCTGCCGCTGGTGCTTTTTACCGTTACCCGTTGATAAACTTTTCAGAACTTATCAGTGCCGATTATGGTGTGGGTGGCAGTGCGGTGTATCCGTATGAGTTTTACCCGATGTGGAACGTGGAAGATATTGTTACTAAACTGCTTTTGGATAGCGGGTACACGCTTGCTAGCGGCAGTTTCTTTGCCGGCACTTTTGGTCGTTCACTGTATTTGCTTAGTGATCCGAAGCCTGCTGCGGATGATTTCATCACAGGCAAGAATTTGAACGTATATGTGAACGATAACACAGATAATCAGGATAGTGCCAGTATAGCTACAACAGCAAGCGACACGTTGACGGTGACACAGGTAGTGGATATTGATGCGGAGACAGAAGATGAGGGAAGTGATTTTGTCCCAGCAAATAATGAATACACCGTCCCGGAGGATGGCACATATAGATTCAAATTTACCACGGAGATATATTGCTCGTTTAATCGTAGTCCCGCCAGTTGGACTGTATTGTCAAATAATCTTTCGTTACAAATTAGGAAGAACAGCACAGCAATTGAAATAGTTTCAGCAAGCGGGGTGACGGCTTTTGATTCCGGTAATGCGGTGTACAGTGTTGATACTGGGTATATCCACTTGGAAGCCGGGGATAAGATTGAGGCTTATGTAAGCATGTCGGCGCAAGGGACGAATGATAGCCCCGGCACGCTGACGGCATATCTGTATTTGATGGCTGGCACTACAACATCCTTTCTTGAAAACCAATGGAGCGAACAAAACCTATGGCCAGGCATTGGCAAGACGATTTCTCCGGCAGATTACTTACCGGATATGAGTGGGGTGGATTTATTGAAGGGGTTGAAGGAGGCTTTCAATTTAAGGTTCTTTGTGGACCGAATGAATAAGACGATATACATTGAAACCTCAAATGATTTTTATAATTATGGATCAGAGATAATTGATTGGACGGATAAAATAGATTACACGGACGATATTGACATAGAGATAATTTCCAGTAATTATAACCAAATACAGAAACTGAAATGGAAACCTGATACTACCGATAAAGCATACAGTAATGAGGTATCAGCAAACGGGGTCCCGCTAATGAAGGAAATTACTTTGGATAGCGAATACGTGAAAGACGGAATAAAAGACCGGCCTAATTCTGTTTTCTCTCCAACGGTGTTAGGCGATATGCCACAAATAGGACATTGGGCTGACCTGGTACCACGTATATTTGGTGATGCGGAATTTGTGAGTTCGTCAAGGGCATATCCAGCTAATAGGCCAAAGGCATGGAACCCCAGGTTACTGGTGTGGAATGGTATGGTTTCTCTTACTGGATCCGGAAATTTCAATTATTACGAAGACATAGAAGATTCAAGTGCGAGCAATTATACCACATTCCCCAGCGCAAGCACCCCGGACATGTCAGATATGTATGATGATTACTGGTTGAGGGATTGGAACAGGATAGAAAAAAATAAGATTGTTACTTGCACTTTAAAACTCACACCTGCTGAATTGATGAAGTTCAATACCGTGTTAAGCACGTCTCCATTGACAGAGGGATTCAGGGCTGCTTATAAGCTGAACATTGAAGGTGTTGATATGCTATTCATTTGTTCAGAGATAACCACTGACGGGTCCAGGGTCCGGGGTGAATTCATACAAAAAATGTAATCATGGCCGAGAAGATCAAAGTATTCACCATAGAGATTCAGGGCATCAGTAAAGAGGCCGAAGAGATTAATAAGCTAAATGCTAGCCTTGACAGACTGAACCAGGAACGCAAGGAGTTGAGCAAGCAATCGAAAACGGCTATCGGTCTTACTGATCAACAGGCCAAGCGATACAGGACTCTTGGTACAGAGATTGAGGCCGCCAGGCAGAAAAGAAACAAGCTCAATCAAACAGAGCGCACAAGCATTCAGTTGGCGCAATCCCAGGTGGGATCGATTGACCGGATGCGGCTGGAGAATAAAAAGCTAAGACAGCAGATGGGCCAGCTAAACCTCACCACAAAAGATGGCCAAGCGCAATTTAAAAAATTGAATGTTCAGTACCAGAAGAACCTGCAGTCGATCCGTAATTATGACCGGCAGCTATCTGGATCATCTACCCTGGTAGGTGAATACGAAAAAGGATTCACAGCGGCGTTTAGAAAGATAGCCTTATCTGTCTTTGCGGTGGTGACTGCAATCAGAACGCTCACAAGGGCCGTACAAAACACCACAAAAGACTTCGCCGATTTTGAAACCGGGCAAACGAATGTTCAGACTCTATTGGACGAATTTGACGATACCCTTTCCAGAAAGTCTATTGCCCTGGTAAAACAGTATGGCCTGGAAATAAACGACATGAACAAGGCCCTGTTCGATGCCGTTTCTGCCGGGGTCCCGGTAGCCGAATCAGTGGATTTCCTTGCTGAAGCAACACAGTTGGCCGTGGGTGGTGTAACTGATCTTTCCACGGCTGTTGACGGTATCACGTCTGTTCTGAATGGGTATAATCTTAAGACAGAAGAAGCTGGCCGGGTAGCAGCAGCGTTTTTCTCTGCTCAGAAATTTGGTAAGACTACGGTCGCTGAACTCGCCCAGGAAGTGGGTACAGTAGTTCCGGTTGCGAATATGCTTAATGTGACTTACCAGGAGCTTCTTACCACATACGCCGAATTGACTAAGCAGGGTATTAGGACCAACGAGGCCAGTACTGCCATAAAGGGAACAATGACAGCCCTTCTAAAACCCTCTTCTGAGGCTAAAAAGGTATTCGATGATTTAGGTATTGCATACGGGGCCGCAAACGTTAAACAGGTAGGCTTTTTTAATATCCTTCAACAGATCAGCGAGGCCGTAGAGGAAGGGACGGTTGGTCTTGCCGAGATCATTCCTAACGTAAGAGCTCTTACAGGTGTTGGGGCTTTGGGAACACGGCAACTAAAGGAGTACCATGAATTTCTAAAAGTGGTGAATGAGGACTACGGTGAAGGATCCAGCCTTGCACGTGCTTTTAATCTTCAGCAACAAACACTCACCCAAACTACAAACAGGATAAAAGGGGCTTTCAGGGCTGCTCGTATCTCCCTGGGAGAATACCTGGAACCGGCTGTCAGGTGGTTCGGTGATTTGATCGCACCGGTGAAAGAGGTAAGCGATAGTCTTATTGACCAACAGGTAGAATTACAGAACCTGGGAGTTGAGTTGGATAATAATTGGGAGAAGGAAGAAGATCGCCGGAAGGTCCTGGATGAGATCAATAAGCAATACCCGGCACTGCTTACCGGGATGAATCTTGAAACGGCTAGCCTGGAACAGATAAAAAGCCGGTTGCGTGAGGCCAATGAAGAATACCTGAAGCGTATTGTGTTACAGCAAGCCCAGGAGGATATAGATAAAGAAGGTCGTAAGGTAGCAAAGAAGAAGAATAAGGAGTTAGAAAAGGAGATCGAACTTCGCCGGCAGATTGCTATTGCGGCCAGCAAAATGGGAATTCTTGTAGCTGACTTACCTGAAGGATTAAACGAACAGGCAGCAGCCATTGATAAAGCGGCCCGTGAGGCTGGAAGGTATGATGAAGTGGTCAGTGGCATGGATGGAACCATAAAGGGGTTCTTAAGTGGAGACAATTTGGCAACTGCATTCAGTAAATACCAGGGTGCTACCGAGGGGACCTATGGGGCTATGCAGATATTGAACATGGTTCAATCTGAAGCAAACGAAAAAGCCAAGTTGCTTTTTGGCGTCACCACAGATACAACAGAGGCATTAACCAAGGAGCAGCAGATACTTGCCGATTTGACTTCCGGCCTGATCACATTTGAGGAAGCACAAAAGAGGTTGATTAACCTTACCAGAACCACGACAACACCGACTGAGGGAGGAACAGTAACAACACCGACCGGTGGAGAAAGTAAGCCGGCAGGGCCTTCACAGAAAGAGATTGACCGAGCTGCAAAGGTAGAGGCCGAAAGGCTTAAGTTAACCCGTAGGCGTGTGGATGCAGAAATTGCCCTGGAAGAAGATAAGTACCAGAAAATCTTCTTAATGGAGCAAACAGATTTTGAACGTACCGTCGAGGACCTGGAAAGGATGAAGCAGGTCTATCCGGAGCTTGAATCTGAAATCAATCAGCTAATAGAAGCCGAGGAAGCCAGACACAATGCCGAAATGGTCAGGCTCGCCGGGGAAGCCCAGGAAGAGATAACGGCCAAGAATAAGACTGAGGCAGATAAGCGTAAAGCTGAAGCTGAAGCAGAGAGGCAAGCGGTACTGACCAGTTACCAGGGATATTTCACGGCTGCTGCCGGCCTGGTGGAGGCATTCACTAATGTATTTGCCGCCGCAAAAGCGAAGGAATTAAGCGCAGTTGGCGACAATGCCGAGAAGAGGGAGGCTATCGAAAAGAAATATGCAAAGAGGGAGCAGGTAACATCAATAGCAAAAGCATTGATCGGAACTGCATTAGCCGTTATAAATGCACTTCAGACACAACCGTTCTTGCCAATGGGACCTATTATGGCCGTTATTGCCGGGGCTGCAGGGCTCGCACAGATAGGAATTATCAGAAGACAGCGTTTTGCCGACAGTGGAGTGGTACAACCCGGATCAGAGATTTCAGGGCTTAGAGGTAAGGACAATACTTTGGTTATGGCTCACCCAGGGGAGGTATTTCTTAATAAGAAGCACCAGGCCCTGCTCGGTGGAGCGAATACATTCCGGCGTATCGGTGTTCCTGGATTTGAAAAAAGCGGTATAGTTCCACCGATCCCGAATCTCATGGGAGCAGAAACTGATGCTATGGTTACGGGTATCGGTGGCCTGATGCAAACGATCAGGGTAGTGAACTATATCCAGGAGATGCACGAAGCTGAAGATGATTTGAAATTGGTCAATGAATCAGCTGAACTATGATTGATATTAGAAAGAGTACGGCTAAGCTGATAAAAGAGAACCTTGATCTGGATGAAGGAACGACCCAGGCACTGTTTGATATTGGGCTATTGGATGTTACTACCAGCCGGAATGTACTGATCCGGGATGAGTGGCAACGCTGTATAAACTTCAAAAGGAAGACTGATCTTAAGGTGTACTTAGCCGACAAATATGCACTTTCATATAGTGCAATAGAGAAGATCATTTCCGGCACATAAAAATATTGAGCAAATCATGTTTCATGGTTTTGTAACTTGTAGAAAAATTTCTGAACCATGAATATGTTCGCAAGCGATCCTCTCTATGTACAGGAATTTGAGGGTATAGATGCCGAAGCGGGGATCATCAGAGGCGTGAAGATTTGTTCTGAAGGCGATGCCAGAGGACACGATCTTTACCTAAACAAGCAGTTCATCAGAGATGTTGCATCACAAGGGAAAGCTCACCAGGTAGGAATCAAAGCCAGATTCGGACACCCAAATATGTGTTCAACAGCACTTGGAACCTATATCGGGCGTTATCGGAACTTTCGCACCAGGAGTGAACAAGCAGAAGGATTCACGGAAGGGTGGGATGAATTCGGGAAGCCCAGGAAATCAGGTAACAGGTTACATGCAGTTGCAGACTTGCACCTGGATGATACCGCAAAGAATCTCCCAAAGCTGGGAAACACCTGGGATTACATCATGAACCTTGCCCGTACCAGCCCGGATATGTTCGGGAACTCCATTGTATTTAAAGGTAGGGCTGAAATGAAGGAGTGGGAAGAGGAAGACGAAAGCGGCCAAAAAGTGAAGAAACAGAGGCGTGATGCTATTCTGGAACTGCTTGTCGCAACGGACCTGGTAGACTCCCCGGCAGCTACCGATGGATTATTCCAGGAATTTTCTACTGACGAAATGGCTATCCAGGTAACACAGTTCCTGGACCAGCATCCGGAGGTCTATCAGCTTGCGGTGGATCACCCGGAACTCATAGAACAGTTTATGACCAGGTATGCCGATTATAAGGCTCACCAGGAAGATAGTAATAACCCAAATGTTCAAATCATGACCGAAACCAAATCCGAGAAAAACCTTCTCGAAAGATTAAAGGGCTTGATTTCCAGTTTCGCATCGGGAGGTGATCAGGCTGAAGCCCAGGAAGAAGCCACTGAAGAGGCCACCGAGGAAGCGTCCGAAGAGGTTGCTGCCGAAGAGGGGGATCAGGGGCCGACAGTCGAAGAAAGACTGAATGAAATCACTGCTCGCCAGGATGAACTGGCCGAACAAAACTCTCAATTAGAGGCCCAGGTAGCCGAGCTTACTTCCCAGGTGGAAGAAAGGGATGCCAGGGTCACTGAACTGGAAGCTCAGAACACCGAGCTACAAACACAATTATCACAGGCTAACGGTCAGTCAACTCAGGTTGGCGCAACCGCCGGTCAGGAAGACAGGGAAGAGGCACAACTGAGTGACGAAGAAAAAGCACTCGCCGCAGACCTTGCCAGCCTACGGGGTGAAATGACTGAAGTACGCCCTGATTTATATTCTCAAAACTAAAAATGAAGAAAATGAAACAGTTAATCAAAACACTTCGTTGGGTTGGGGCTATCGCTGTTCTCTTGACTTTGATCGTCAGCCCTGATGCTTTTGCGGAAGCCGGTGCATCGTATGCAATGGCTACGTTTATCACAACCTCTATTACCTGGGCAGGTAAGGAGAACTTGGATTATTTCTTGCGACCGATGTTTATCGGGCAATCTCCCTGGGAGACGCAAGGGGTAAGGATCATCCCGAATGTTCAGAGTACCATGAAGCTGAATTACTTTGGTACGGTCAGTAAAATCCTTAAGGCTTATGCAAAGGGATTTAACGCCGCAAGCGGAACGACCTATACCCAAAGGGACCTGACCGTGGTTAGGATGAAAGCCGAGGCAGCAGATGATGCCCTGGATTTCTACCAGACCGTTTTTGAGCAGGGGCTTCGAAAGGACGATTGGAATAACTTGGATGGCACGTTCCTGAAGAATATTATCATTGAGCTTTACCGGAATGCGGTTCGATCCGATGTATTCCGACAGTTCTGGCTCAATGATACAAATAAGGAAACAGTTACCAGTGGGGTTATTGATGGTTCCGCAGACGTGGACTATAATGCATTCCAGGGTATGTGGGATCGGCTTATTGATAATGCAGCCACCTCTCCTTCGGACACCCAAATTTTCAGGCATACGGTAGAAGATGGAGCAGTTGCGGAAGTCAACACCGTTACCCTTACTGGAACCAGCGGAACGGCGAATGTTACTGTTGGAGGGGTGAATTACCTAGCAACTTTTAATACTTCACTGAACCAGACTCATGCGGATTTTGTTGCGCTTCATGCTGCAGCACTTGCACTGAGAGGTATCACTTTGACCGGTACGACCACAGCCATATTTACCAGTGCTGTTCCAGGCCAGCCAATTCCTGATCCTACCGTGACAAACGTGACGGGTGACCTTGCAGGGGCAAACGTAGACACCACACCGAACACTGCCCCATCTGCATTAGCAGCCGGTGAATCTGAGGACATTTTCTTGGCCCTGTACCAGGGAGCAGATAAAGTCCTGAAGTCAGTTCCGAAGAATCAAAAGGTGCTTCTGGTTTCTGACCTGGTACTTGAAAACTACATCACCTACCTGGAAAGCCTGGGAACCGAAAGGGCGCACATGCTCCTGGAGGACGGTATGGAGTTTTACACTTACCGAGGAATCCGAATCATAGCTCCCGGCTGGGATGTTCACTTGGAAGCAGATTTCCCACACGCAAGCGGTACGCTGTACGCATATCCGCACAGGGTAATCTATACCTCCCTGGACAACCTGGTACTTGGGATGGATGCACTGAGTCAGTTCAATGAAACCAAGATGTGGTATAATGAAGACGAGGAAGAGAACCGATTCAGGACGAAGATGGTACTCGGGACCCAATATGTTCATAACAAGTTGGTAGCGGTGGCTTATTAGCCACTGCTTCCATCCTAATCAAAAGGAGGCAATTATGAAAAAGTATCTGAACATCATATTAGCATTTGCGGTCCTGGTAGTAGTTGCAGTAGTCCAGGGGGCTATTGAGATGGAGGGTGTTGTAGGCGCAATGGCAATTGCCGCTTACACCAAAGCCTGCTCCAAAAACGTAGGGGGAAACTCCGCAGTCTATCTTACTGAAGCCGCAAACCTGAGTTCAGTCACGGTTGTTTCAGGCGAAATCACAGCAGCCTTAAGCATGTCCGGGACAACTACGTTCAAAGAGGTCCAAGCAGACCTGGATAGCGTGCTACATACTCAGGAAGGAGAAGGATCGCAGAACAATATCGCATATACCCACAGGGTTGAAATGCGATTTGCCAAACCGTCTGTTGGTCTTAACACTCTTCGAAATGCCCTGGCTGACGCTTCACCGTGTGGAGTTTTAGCAATCGTAACTGATGGCAATGGAAGGTCTTGGTTGGTAGGGTATAACGAAACGGACGGTACGAACCGTGCGCTTTACCTGGCAACCGACTCCCTCAACTCCGGTCAGGAACCGGCTGAAGAGGATTCCCAGGCTATCACTATTGCCCTGGAATGCCAAAGCGGTTATCTGTCACTACCGTTTGATTCCACCATTGGTGCAACCATTACCGGTGGATCAGCGGCGTTCATTACATACGTATGATACGGCTAAAAGAGGAATACAAGGATAGCGATGCAACGGTCAATGTGATTATTAATGGCCGTAACATAAGAGTGACCCTTGCCTCAGTCACAAAAAGCCAACTGATCATGTTACATGAGATCGGACACCCGGCAGTTGAGGACCACAAAGAGGTGAAGAAGGAGGCTACCAAGAAGGAGGCTTCAAAGAAATCCGGGGAGTAGTAACAGTTTAGTTGTATTTGATTGAGGGGTAGGGTAGAGATGCCTTACCCCTTTATTGTCATAGGATGAAAAGAGCAATATTTGAATCAAAAAGCTTCGGGTCTCCAAGTGCGGAGATAAATCCGTACACTCCCGTGAACATCAACGTCAAGGATTATATTCCTTTTGGCAGTGATAACCTGTTCCCTCAGGCCCTTGCTCTGTTTAGCCGGACCAGCCCGAACCACCGGGGAGTGATAAACTCAAAAGGGTTTTATTCTATTGGGGATGGGATAATGAGCGAAGACTCCTGGCTTATGGATAACTTCATTCTTAAGGCGAACTACGAGGGCGAAATGCTTGAAGAGGTACAAAGCAAAGTTGATCACGATGAGTTCACCACAGGGAACGGCTGGTTTGAGATTATACGTGATAAGGCCGGAACATTTATGTGGATAAACCACCTGGATGCAACAAAGTGCCGGAAGGCCAAGGATCAGCCCAGGGTAATCCTTCATCCTGATTGGTCCCAGGACACTGGCATGAATGACAAGTACCGGAAGACCCTTCCCTTATACCCGAACTTTGAATCAGACGGGGAGGGACCGTTTGCCGTGGAGCGATGTGTTTACCATAGGTTCAAGTATGAACCAGAATTTGTGCATTACGGGCTTCCACAGTGGATCAGTGGCCGGGATGCGGTACAGATCGACCTGAAAACGAATAAGTGGAATCTGGCAAGACTGATCAATGCGTTTAAGCTGTCCGGTATTATGTTTGTTCCGGTAAAGGACCCCACAGAATCTAAGAAGGTCCTGGACAACATCAAAAAGGATTACACCGGAGAGGGGAATCAGGATAAGCTGATGGTTGTAACCAAGTCCAGGGCAGATATAAACGAAAAAGCTGACCAGGTACAATTGATTCAGAACAAACAGGAAGAATCCGGATCCTGGCTGGGCCTTCACGATATGAGCATTGGGGATATTGTTGTAGCTCATTCCTGGTACAGGGCGTTGACCGGTATAGTCGACAATACCGGCTTTGACACTCAGCGAATCCTGAACGAGTACAATATTGCCCTGAGTACGTTCATTAAGCCCAGGCAGAAATCCTGGGTAAGATTGTACCAAAAGCTGTTCCGGGAAACACTGAACAAGGAAATTGATTTACAGTATAACAACCAGCCACCGGTAGATACCGATGATGCTAAGTATGTCTGGGAGGTACGGAAGGAAAAAGGATTGGAATATGACGAAACTGACCCGAATCAACAAAAAATGATTTACAATGGCAGCATTATTGACGGAAGCGGAAGTGATCAGCAACGCATTTACCCGTAGCCAGAACCTGGCTATAAAGATACCGGATAATATTCTTGAGCCGGTACAGGATAAGCATATCCGGCCTATCCTGGGAGATGATTTTTATGAGGCTGTCGTTGCGGCTCCATCCGGTTATACCGATTTGGTTGCATTTATCAAACCTGTAATTGCGTATTTTGTCAAGTTTTATGTTTTAAAGGATATTGCAATCGATATTAGCACCTCCGGCCTAAACAAGATCATAGGCAATAACCGCCAGGCCGGGCAAGCCGGTGACCTGGGAACGGTAGAGCAACACGCCCTGGAAATGGCTGACGTACATAGCCAGCGGTTAACACAGTATTTGAATGACAACGAGGATAGTTTTCCGTTATATTACAAGTGGTCCAACGCCAGAAACAGGATCACGACAGCCGGAGGTATTATATTCGATCGGCCAAACATTGACGAAGTAGATGATTACACTATAAATCTATAATTATGGGAAGCATTTCAAAAATAGCAGGGGAAAGCGGATGCGATTTAGTATCTGGAGCAGTAACCTATACACCCTCAGGAAGGCATGCTGGAAAAAAAATCACAGCAATTGGGATTCATGCCGCCGTTAACATTACTAATTTCAAATATACGCCGAATGGATCAGATGGAAGGCCTTTAGCCCAGGTAACCGTTACGGAAGATAATTGGATTGGATCGGCTATTTCTCCTAGCGGAGCTACAAATTATATTCCATTAGGAGTCGATGCTGATGAAATCACTTTGGCAAGTGGTGAAGTTATGGTTTATCTTAAATAAGCTACAATGAGTTTAGTTCCGTTTTACAAGCAGCAGAATCGTAATGTCTCAGGAAATAATTATATATTCTTGACTGAGGCCGAGAATGTTTCAAGTGTTGTGGTTACCGGTGGCGAGGTTTCCGATATCGTTATGGTTGGGACAACAGCATTTAAACAGGTTCAGGCTGACTCGTATTCAATCAGGAGGACTCAGAGCGGAGGGCGCAGCAATAAGAGCTTTACTAATTATCAGCACAGAATATCGTTTCGTTGCAGTAAGCCTGGGTCAGAAATAAACATATTATCATACGCCCTAGATGACGCTCAACCAGGTGGCCTGATTGCGATTGTAATGGACGGAAACGGTAATGGCTGGTTAATTGGCTGGAGCCAGGAAGAAGAAAATAAGCGTCCACTATTTTTGGAAGAAAATGAGTTAGATAGTGGTGAGCGGCCAGGTGACACAGATTCATCTAATCACGCATTTTTGTTGCGTGGAATAAACGATGAAATGGATTTGCCGATGAATGACATTATAAACGAATACATTCTTGATAGCATTGCTGCCGGGGATGATTTGGGATTTGTACCATGAGTTTAGGAATTGGCATAGGACTTAGAATAAAAGCGGGCGGTGATGGTTATGGCCCGGAACTTTTCACGTTATTAAATGCGGCAAGTTTAATAAATGAGGCTAATGCAATAACGGGATTTTCTGAAGAGGGTTTAAATGGAGCCGGGGCAAATGAGTTTATTTCTCAAGGCGTAGAGGTTTATAATAAATCGTATGCTCTAAAAACAGATGCGAATGATACGCCGACAGGGAATTGTCGGATTTATATTGATCTGCAGGCTGCTCCTTTTAATTTCGTTAATGGTGAAGAAGGCCGTATAATTTTTTATTCGAGGCATATAGGTAGCGGAAGCACATGGAAAGCTGGTTTTGGATCAAACTCATTAGGCTTAATCACTGAATTAATGGACATTTATTCAGCAAATGTCACGTGGTTAAAATATAATCACGATTGGGTTCATGATGGAAATTTTAGGTATCTGATTTACAGGGAGGCATCCGCTCAAAATAATGGGGGGATATATTTAGATGCAATCAGTATAAGGAAAAAATTATAACCATGATTGGAAACGGAATATCACTAAAATTTAGATCAGGTGAAGCTCTTCTTCCTTATATTGACGACTTGGCTTTTTGGGGAGACGCTTTTGATTACGATATCAGTGTTCTAAAGGATAAAAGTGGAAATGCAAACCATGTGCCTTTGGTGAATGGGAATTGTGTGAATTTCATTAACGATGTAACTATAACGCTTTATCCTGCAAAAGTGGGTGCAACGATCACCGAGTTAAATAAATCCACAAGTGACCTGAATGGAATCGCAGTCAATGGGTCTGGCCACGTAGAAATAACTCAGGCATCATTGACTGATCCAAAAGTTTACCAATTCAAGTTAAGCACAGGGGATGAATACTTCTTAATTGGTGGAGCAACAAATTACGCACTTTGCAGCGGTTCCGTTTGGGGGCTGTTGGGAGGAACGGAGAATACGGATTGGGAGTGGGAAACGCAAGACAATTACTTCGGGAATCTTCAAAACGGCTATAATACCGGAGGTGGCTTGCCTTATGATATAACAAATGATCTGACAGATGCTGGATGGGGTTATCGGGATGGTTGGGCTGTAGCAGGGGCAGCAGAGGCGGTTTACACCGGAGGCCAATACGCATATACATCGCTTCTTGATTTTAGGAATGCTGGATTTGTGGCAGGGAAAACGTATTCCGTGAAGATTACTGTTTGGGATTCCACCGAGAATTTCCCAACGAGCAGGGGTAGCGGAGGCTTTTATCAACATTATATGACCAATAACCCAACCTATGGGAATGACCTTGAATATGACGATAACGGGGTGCTTTTATCCCTGAATGGTGAGCATATAATCACAGGGCCATGGGACACTGGTGTTGATCGGATTAGCTTTGACTTTCTTGATGTGACGAACGATAATACGGGACGCAATTTAAAGTTAAAGGTGGATTGGGTCAAACAGGTTGAGGATGATATTTTGATAATGGGTGAAGATTATGATTACACACTACTTGGGGATGCCTTAATAAATAAGCCAGCGAATAATCGACATAATGGCTGTGAAGTGCAATTGGATTTTTCTGGTATTAGTGGAGTAACAGAAGCGGGTGGAGGGGCATGGACAGGTCCATCAGCGTATACTCCGGGGGATGCTGTCACGAATCCAATGTTTAAACGGGTGCGGTACAATACCGATTTAGAAGAAGAAGAAAGCGAATTTGCTGTATTTGATTCATTCGTGACGGGCAGCGTATTGACCAGGGTTCTGGAAATATACGAGGAAGCAAACATGCTCATGAAATATTTCCCAGATGATGAGGCTGAGCCGATCTTGGTTATACAAAAATACGATGCCACCAGGGATGTAGTGACTGTTTTTTGTAAGGTTGGATACAACGGCCTTTATACATATAGTGGGCAGCATCTTGTAAACAACAGCAATCAGCTTCCGGTCGGGATAGAGTTAGCCGATCTGTCTCCTTCTTATAATCAATATACAGACCGTGTTGGCCCGTATAATTTGGCGGACCTATCGTGGTGCGGAGGGGCTCATGTTGCGCCAAGCTCAGATGACACAGGGGAGGGTGATTGGGCCGAGGTAACGGCTGTTGACAATGGTGCTGATACGGTGGCATTGGATAGCGTGGCTGATTTCCCTTCACAATTGGAGGATACTCCACCCTTTAGGCTTGTTGAAATCAGAAACGGCACAGGGACAGCATACACTACAGTTCTAACACGGAGCAAATATACAATCAATGGTAATGTACTTACACTGACCCCGGTTAACGGAGGAACTGGAGCGGACCTGTCTGCAGTGGTGACAGGTGGAGCAAACCCAAGCAGGGCAAACTACAATTACCAGACTGCCGGTCAAGCAAGTAAAAGCATCTCAAGTGGATATGAGACATGGACACCAATAAAGCGTTTCTCGTTGGATGTGGTTAATCACTTATATGATTACCGAGAAATTAATAAATCAACACTGAAACCTGGTAGTATAATTATCAAGGAAACAGTCCACTATAAAATTAGCCAAAAAGCACCGTTCGTATTTATTAATTACACGGGCGAGTTCAAACAAGCATGGTCTGTAAACACATATTATGGAATACAGGGAGGCCAGATTGCCGCAGCCACAGACGCACGGATGTATCTGCCTCACAGTGATGACGAAACGCTTCGAGCAATAACGGGAGTGCTTTCCGGGGATCGCTCTACTTATCCTTGCGAGAAGGTTATCATGATTGACGATGTGACGGATAATGATGCGTCAAAGAATATTGTGAGTTATATAGACTTGAATTTTGGATCAGTGGACGAAGGTTTAAGCACCCTTGATTATTGGAACACGGAATTAAAGAACTATTTCCGATGCGTGAATACTCAAAACATTGCAAAGGGATACAGTGTAACATGGAGGGGCGGTTATGGTTTGTTTAAGAATGTAGCCAGCACACAGTATATTATCGCATATTTTCAATGGGAAAATGAAGACCTGTATTTTATTGTGGACTTTACTGACAGCCTGACTTTTGGAAGCATCAATGAAGTATTCACGGCTGTTTCTGGGCGAAAGGTTGAACAGGTTTATAAGGATTCAGGGATAAGCATTGCAAGCACACCGGGGACAGAGTTTACGGTACCGGACACCGGATTGGACTTGACGGCTACGGCAGCGGGGAACATCAAACTAAAACTTGTATGATACCGATAATAATCATATTAGCTACGGCAGTTATTTTTGCTTTGATCCGGGCTAAGCATGACAGCTTTATAGCCGGGGGAAGGTGGAAGGTGTGGGCTTTCGTGGAGGGGTGTTTCTTTGCTGTTGCCACCGTTGCACTCACCCTGCTGGCCTTTGGCTTACCGTGGTGGCTGGGCTTTGTCCTTGGGCCTGTATTCGCATTCTCATTTTGGCTGGTGTTTGATTGCGTGGTTGGCTGGCTATTATCAGGTAGCATCTTATATATTGGCAACCAGGGATTCGATCTTCAAATGAGAAAGATGTTTTTATATAATAAACCGATTTTCGGATGGGAAGAACCAGGTGCTATCCGGCAAATATTCTTTAAGGCGTTCTGGATCTTCCTTTTATTAGGAGCTTATTTTTCGTTTTAATGGGAAATGAAGATGAACATAAAATACCTACCTATTGCCGGAAAGAGGCTGATATAGCCAGGCTTGAAGAAAAAGTATCAACGCTCAGCAAACTTGTTATGGGAAATGGTCAAGAGGGTTTAGCAACATCAGTACCCAGGCTCACGGAAAACGTGGAGGAATTAACCATGACCACAACATCGTTACGCCGGGGAATCAGTGGATTTATGAAGTTCCAGGCTGAGATGGAGGGCAGTCATGCTGGCCGGGAAGAGATAAGAAAAAGGAACCGGTGGATCATCGGGACCCTAATTACAGTGGTCGGTATAATGATGAGCGTATTGATATTTATGATTAGCAAAGTACTGAATCACTTGCCTGTTGGTTAGTGAACTATATATTTCATATCTTTACTTAACTAATAAACAACAGATTTATGAAAAACTGGAAAACAACACTCGGAGTGGTTATTGGATCGTTGCTTGTTGTGGCCGGACTCGTTTGGCCTGATAAGGTAGACCCCGACACTCAGGAAGTAATCAAAAGCGCCTTCAATGAAATTCTTGCCGGCGTGGGTGTCCTGATCAATGTGATCACCGGCCTTGTGGCCAAGGACCCGGAGTAATCTAACAGGGCCGGGCTCACGCTCGGTCCTTTTCTTCTTCACCATGAATACAACAAAAAAATTCCTGACCGGCACTGACGGTGGCTTTAGCTCTACCAGGCTGATCTTTGTTATTGGATCGATTTGGAATATGGCTTTATGTACCTATCTGGTGCTTACGGGCATTGAGGCTGGCGCACTGGTTGCAACATTCTCTGCTCTGCAGGGCGTGTTTGTGGGTCTGAAGCTCGGACAAAAACCAATGGAAAACAGAAATGACAATAGCGGAACACGTAAATAGCCATTACGGGCTAAAGGAATTACAGGGAGCGGAGTCTAACACTCCGGAGATCGTAAACTTTTTCAAACTGATAGGTCATTCATGGGTCAAAACAGACGAGACTGCTTGGTGTGCCGCTTTTTGTAATGCAATGCTTTTGCTGGCTGGCTTCCCAAATACAGGTAAGCTGAACGCCCGGAGCTTCCTGGAGATAGGGGAACGGGTTAGCATTCCCAGGCCACTTGGAAGCAGTAATGAGTTTGTAGATGTGGTTGTGCTGTGGAGGGAGGACCCTAATGGATGGAAGGGTCACGTTGGATTCTATATTAATGAGATTGGAAACGAGATCTTCATTTTGGGAGGGAACCAGGGAAACATGGTCCAAACAAAACCTTATTCCAGGAGCCGATTACTTGAATACCGGAGAATCAAAAAAGACACGATATGAATAGCAAGCTTTTTATCCTGGCTATCGCAATACTCTTCGGGGGATGCGCTACCCAAAAACGTTGCTGGGAGAAATTTCCTCCTGAGATTAAAACGGACACTATCGTCCATACGGAAACTGTTTATGTGGACACCACGATCTATGTAGAGCTTCCTGGGGAGATCGACACGGTAGAGGTCCCGGTACACATTATTGATACCGTCCCGGGAGAACCGATTGTTGTTACATACGAAGAGGCCAAGGCTAAAACCGATTTTGCCGAAGCCAGGGCCTGGGTAGAGAACAGTAAGCTAAAGCTGGAATTGATACAGAAAGACAGCCTGATTGTGGTAAAGCTGGATTCGGTGATCCAGATCAAGGACCATTACGTGGAGCTATACACTGTCGAAATCCATAAATCGCCTCCAAAAAAAAAGTGTCCTACCAGGTCGATAATCCTATACTTGCTTGGTGGATTCTTTTTGGGAGTCGTTCTAATATTCATTATTAGACTAAAGAAATAGCTCTATTCAGGAAAATGTTGTAACTTGCCTATGTTCCATATTCACAGAGGCGTGGCTTTTGTTGTTGAGGGCCGTCTGTTCCCACCAGGCGGTCCTTTCTTTTTGCGCTGATCCCGGCGGAAATATGACGCTTTAAACGCCCGTTTGGGGTATGTTTTCCAAAAAAATAAACTTTTTTTTTCGGCCCAGGAAGCACTTGCTAGGCTTATGATTCGGGCTGCTTTAAATTTAAACCATGAAAATACATTTGGAGCGTATTGTTATATTTATTATATTTATGATAGAAACGTACAAATCAAACACACCATGAAAACAACAAGAACCACAGCCAACACCATAAGTGATCTGGAATACAAAGTGAGCGACATGAACGAGTGGAAGCGGAACGTCCTAACAACCCTGATCCAACACGAAGAGGATGAACTAGCCAACAGGCTTTTCACCCAAATTGAGATCATCGAACATAAGCTGAAGGTAAGGATTCCCCTGGATGAGCTTGAAACGAGAGCAGTACTTAACCAATTAAATAGATAGATATGGAACTCGAGAAAAATCAAATGTCAAAAAAACAACTGACAGCAACAGCAGTGAAAATCCTGAAACATGTAGCCGCCCGTTACAGCATAGGCCAGGACCCGGTAATGGTAAAGCCGGAGTACAGTGATGATCGGAGCGAAGTGCGTTTCTGGATTAACTCAAGGTGGTTGGAGGATTTCTTTCAGATCACCAGGATGCTAGGACTAACATCTATCCTTTACACACACAAAAACGCCCAGTACTACAAAGCCCTAACCGGGAAAGAGTCGCTTGAGGGTTATCGTAACTTCTTAAAAGTGGGAATTATTTAAACACCATAAATCAGAGCTATGACAACAAAAGCAAAAAAAGCAATGGACAGCTACAAGGTGCCTGTCCTGGTGCAAATCGAAAAAGGACGTTCCTACAAAGGATACGTGAAAAGCCTGGAGCCCAAAAACGGTAAACTGACCGTGAAAACTCAGAACGGCTTCAAGACCGTTAAAGCCAACAAGGTTGGTCCTTTCCTGGTGACCGAGAAAGGCAATACTCCTGACATGGACGCTAAGCAGCGAGAGATGAATGCCAAGAAAACGACAGAGGCCAAAAAGAAAAAGGCAGCACCCAAGGATCCGCAGGCTCCGAACAAGGTAAGACCTTCGGAAATTACCGAAGAAGAAGCCCTGATCAACGGCCTGGTAAACGTGACCGATGAAGATTCTTTCAACGCCGCAATCAACGCCATCGATTACGCCGGGATGAAAATCTTCCAGAAACGCTCCGGAGTGGAGTGCCGGATGGCGCAATTCAAAGCAGACAGCACAGGCGCAATGTGTATCAATTTCAAAAGTCCTGACGGCAAGAAGGAATACTGGAGCCTTCCCCAATACGCCCGGAGGTACTTCGAAGTTCGGAAGTAGCTCACCAGCCACCAATCCTAACCCGGATAAAACCGGGTTTTGGTGGTAGGACAAACACTTAACAAAACATTGAAACCATGAAAAACGAATGCGCAAAGAAAAGACCGGTAGACAATCCTTATGAGATATGGATGAGTCCGGACGGAACCTGGGAGTGGAGGGTGTTAAAGAAGTACCAAACCCCGGCGAACGAAGCAAAGAACAAATACGCAATCTGGTTTACAGCTTGTAAAAGTCCTAACACTTATGGGTCCTGGGAATACGGGGATGCTTATGTTCGTGATATTAAAAGTACAGCAAGGAGGGAATCATGAGACAGAGGATCGAAAACTCCGTGTCCAGGATTTGGACCAGGGCTGAACTGAACGTGACTGTTCGGCAAGCCCGTGAGAATGGCTTCCGGGTTACCCGGGACGAGGATATGACGGAGATCAGGGATATACTGAACAACCGAATTGTCCTAAGAGCCTTGTATAACGGCCAGGTAGAAATTGTTAGATTTGATGAAACATACTTCGAATAACGCTTGGAAGTTATTGTTAGTTTTATTATATTTATAATAGAAACACACAAGGATATGGAACGAGAAGAGATAATTAAACTGATCAAGGAGCTGATGGAAAACTACCTGGTAGACGGGCTACCTGAAAACCACATAGAAGTTATCATTAATAACATCTGGTTCCTGGAAAAGCAAAGAGGTGGACCGATCACCCGGAACGATGTTATTGAAGAGGTCGAATATTTTTATAACAGCTATTGATATGAAAGCAATGGACTACAACGATCTTCAGTATGCATACAGCCAATCACAGAAGCTGTCTGAAGATCACATCCTGGGATTGATTGAGCAATCAACAAAAGCCTACCGGACAGAAGGAAGGCTTGAATATCTCAGGGCTATGCAACTCAGCTTCGCAATGCTAATGATGAAGCTGTCCGGCACTACTCCGGACCAGATACATCGAAGTGCTGTTGCAGCCCAGCGAGAAGAGGAATTATTTGAATATGTAAAACAAAGCAAATCATGAGCAACTACCCTTGGGGAGCGCAATACGATCCGAATGCGCCCTGGAATCAGAAGGATGAAAATTTCCAGATAGATGACTGGTATATTGATGGAGGCCGAAATCTCTGCATTACGGCCAGCCTATCAGGAGAAACAGAAACCGTAACTATTAAGCAGCTGGATTGGGAGATGGAGGTTGGTCTTCAAAATGAACTGGACCATTGGTATCTTATCCACATGGATGAAGATAAAAATATTCCGGTAATCTTTTGGGACGAGGCTTACACCCTTCAACTGTTAGTCTGGAATACAAACTATAAACGCCGTGAGCTGATATATGCAGACCTCACGGAATTGATTGCACCTAAACTGGAAGACAAGTTTTACTAATGGATATAGACGCTATTAAGGCATTAGCTGAAAGCAAGGGGTGGCAATTTATAGATCACCAGGAACCGAACAGGATGCTTTCGTTCTATAAGCTGATAGGGGGGAAGGGCGCAAGGATAAATGTATATTATTCAACAATGACAGTGGGAACCGCTATCCATCACCCAAAGAAAGGCCGGACCCAGCTGTTTCGAAAGCACGTAGATAAAGATCAGCTAATTCAAATATTTACAAACCCCAGGATTCATACTGATAAGGGGTATTACTAAAAACATGGATATGGAAAAGAGCATTGCATTTAAGAAAGGCGGGATTCAAAACTTACGTGAACTCGCAGGGTCTTACGGGGCCGTAGTGGTGAACCATCGTAACGTGGATCAGTTTTGCGACCAGGCTAAGATAGTCACCAGCGGACCAACTGACCTTGAAGAAATTCGGGACGAGTGGTTTCACATTACTGGGACATTCATAAACATACTTGAAGACGGTAAATCGAACATTCACCAGATAATTGACTTATAAAAATATTGGTAGGATTTTTTGAACACATTGTTATTTTTACTACCTTTGTTATAAATATAATACAATGGGAACGCAAATACTTTTAACACTGCCGCCAGACTTGAATATGGAAGTCGAGAAGATTCAAATGGTTGAGAAGGCTCATAACGGAGGGAAAAAGGTCAGGACGAAACACGACCAGGTTGTGAGGCTTATTGAAGCCGGGATTGAAACGGTAAATGAAAAGAAGGGTTAAATACAGCATTATGATTAAGGCGCACGACTCCATCGAGGTCAGCAATAACGAATTTGATATAGATGCGATTAAGCGCAAACATCGTATTCCGGCAAACGCCGAATGTGAAATCATTGTGCCCAATAGTGGGAAATAACCATAAACAACAAAAGCAAATGTCAAAAATCGTAAAAGCATCGGAGCCCATCCAGGCCACCGCAATCAAGGTTTTGCTATACGGCGAACCAGGGATTGGAAAAACCACGTTTGCCCTGTCAGCACCCAGGCCGTTACTGATTGACTGTGACGGAGGTGTTCGCCGGGTAAGTCCTCAGTTTCGCCGGGACTATGTGCCGGTAGCATCCTGGGATGATATTATGGAAACCATCGGTTCAAACCTGGACGAATATGACACATTCGTCATAGACACCGTTGGCCGGGCGTTGGACTTCCTTTCCGAAAGCATCATAAAAGGCAACTACAAGCTGGGAACATCCGGGGGGGGATTGACGCTTCAGGGCTGGGGGGTCCTGGGTAGTCAGTTCAAATGCTTGCTGTCAGCCATGAACGCCTCCGGGAAGCACCTGATTTTTATTGCTCACCAGAAAGAGGGCGTTGAAGATGAGAAGAGGTACTACCGGCCAGAGATCAGCGGCCAGACCCTGGGGAACATTATCCGGGATATGGATCTGGTAGGCTATATGCAGAGCCGGAACAACAAACGAACAATCTCTTTCAATCCGGCGGACACGTTTTACGGGAAGAACGCTTGTGAACTACCTCCGGTGATTGAATTGCAGGACCTGAACAAAAAGCCTGGGGAGAAACCGTTAACAGCGATCTTCGAACACTATTACGCCTCCCTGGAAAAACAGGGTGAGGTAATCCAGGAGTATGAGAAACTTTTGGAGAAGCACAAGAAAGCTATCGGGAAGATCAAAAACGTAGACCAGGCTAATGAAATGATCCCGGTTTTGAAAGAGGCCCAAGTTATTTGGGACAGCCCAACGATCTTGAAGATCGAACTGTCCAACAAGTGCAAGGAGCTTGGGTTTAAATATGACCGGGAGATGGAAGCTTATTACGAACCACCTGTAGAGGCTAAGTAATGTATCGGCTTTATCCAACACTGGTGGAGCAGTTCATGAACTACAAGCGTGATCTGTACGGGATAACGGAACAAGATATTATCGACAAGATAAACCGGGTTCCGACCCCAACCCACCCTGCAGCGGCAAAAGGCTCTGCATTCCACGAAATAACAGAAGGTGTTTACCAGGACTTGAAGCCTGTCGAATATCGAAAACAGGAGTGCTACAAATATGGGGAGTACTACTTCCCGGTAGGACCTGTTCGGGAAATTGGTGAAATCAGGAGAGGTGGAGTGCATGAAGTTTTTGCGAAGAAGGTACTGGAAACACGTTTCGGGCCTGTCGAAATCTACGGGTATTGTGATACTCTGAAGATGGGAGTTATTTACGATGTAAAAACTACCAGCTCTTACAGAGGCATATCTTACCTAAATTCTCTTCAACGACATGTTTATCCCTGGTTAACTGGTGCCAGGGAGTTGATCTTCTTGATCTCAACTTTTCAGAATGTTTTCATTGAGCCATACGGCCCGGGAGACGAAGAGGTGATCCGGGTAGAGGTAGAGGACTTTCTAACCTTTGCGGAACAGAATCTGGACAAGATCACGGATGATAAATTCCTGGGATTATGAACAATTTGTTAATAAGCTCGTTGACAACCAATTCCAGGAGCGTTGAATACTATGTGACCCCCTGCTTTCAAGGGGGTTGCATATTCACTATCTTGCAATATGGAACAATGCAAATTATGTAAGGAAGAGGTTGACCAGTTACATGAACACCATATTGTTCCTGGACTGGAAACACCAGACAATAAGATTAGGATTTGTTCGGATTGTCATTTCAAAATACATCACCCGGATAAAGAAGATGCTGATTTATCTAAAACTAAAGAAGCCTGGGTTAATGCAATGTCCAGGAAAAGAGAAGATATATTTAGAGAAGGATGGGCTATAATACCAAATGTAGTTGTTCGTGATCCAAATTTAAGTGATAGTGCAAAAATACTATATGCAGAAATCAGCAGCCTATGTGCATTAAAGGGCTATTGTTATGCATCTAATAAATATTTTGCAGAGAAATTTAAAGTGAGTCAGCGAACAATTACCAGACATTTAACGGAATTAGAACCATACGTCTTAATGAAAGATAGAGGTGGAGGTGGATCAAGGAGAAAGATGTATGTTCATTTATTAGGCTCCACTTCGACAAAAATGTCTAAGTACCAGGAAGAGGATGTCCAAGTGAACATAGACAAAAATGTCCAACAGAATAATAATAAGGAAGAAAAAATTACAAGAGATATTCCTATTGTGGAGAAGGATATTACTATTGTACTGGAATACTTAAACACTGTTACCGGTAAAGACTTCAAACCCACTACCGAGGCTCACCGGCGAGTGATCCGGGGCAGGATGAAGGAAGGATTTACGGTACAAGATTTCAAGAAAGTAATCGACATCAAACATGCAAAATGGGGAGGGAAGAAATGGCAACGGGACGGCGAATATGTTTACGGCGATGACTTCCTGAGGCCAAGCACACTGTTTTCACCAACAAAATTTGAAGGATACGTAAATGAACGAATGCCGGAGAAAGCAGACTCCGGGGAACCTCTAAACATCAAAACCTCTGAAAAATGGCAAAAGCGGAAAACTGGGACAAAACACTTGAACGGGTCCGGGGAGCAATCCGTGACCGTAGATTCACCAGGCAACCAATAACGTATGATCATGACGGGATTCTTGAGATAATCCGGGTAATGGGAGATGAATATTCTCCGGAGCATTTTGACCTAGATCAACATTGTAGACCGATGTATTCCATGTTGGTCCAATGGCTGTACGGGGACGACCGGCTAACCGATATAAGTATTGATAAAGGAATTTTAATAATGGGGCCTCCAGGGACCGGCAAGACCCAGGCCATGATACTACTTCGGGAACTTGCAAACATAACAGCCGTGAGTGATATGAAGTTCGCAATTAAACCATGTGCGGAGGTAGTTGCGGAGTACCAGGCTGAAGGAATGGATGTGATCAGAAAGGCAAACGCCACACATAGATGTTTTGATGACCTGGGGAGCGAGCCACAGAACATCAAGTTTTACAATAATGATCTGAATGTAATGCGTGAGGTTATCACGGCCCGGTATCATCTTTGGCTAACTACTGGTCGATTAACTCACTTAACCACTAATCTAACCCCGGAGGATATTGAAAAATATTACGGTGAGCGTGTTTGGGGCCGCATCCGGGGGATGTGCAATATCTTTGAACTAACCGAACCAGATCGAAGATGACTGTTTTCAAACCAAAGTTATATGATAATCTTGGAACCATGAGCGATCTGGAAGAGTGGAACCACTTTCAGGAGTGCATGAATTATGTTACCGGAATACCAGGGAAACGACACATCCAACCATCATTAAAAGTTGACATAAGATACCGAAATCAAAACTAAATCAATGACAAGAGAACAGCAGATAACTCAAATATTGACCGAACTTGAAACACAGGCGTTCGGTTGTGGCAGAGGGGAATGTGCTAATCCTGATATAAGTGATTTCACACAGAGGATAATGGACCTGGATATGTTTCAGCCAGGCACTAAAGTGATGTACGCACCCGAACACTATGGATGTGATATGTCCAGATGGGAAAAAGGTATTGTCAAAGCCTACGGCCCGGAAGCCGGAAAATATTTTGTGGTATATAATTGCGGAGGGGAATGGGACCACTACCAGGATTACACCGCCGCACTAACAAGCGTTTCAGACTTAAGACTTGGATGGAGATGAAAGAATTCTTTGAAACATGGATTAGTAATAACATGGTAGATGTTCTGTTCTGGCTGGCTTGCCTGGTCTTTGCTATCCGATATGGGGTAGTGGATTGGAAGAGCGAAAGAGCCAGGGGGTTTCAGTTTGTCCTATTCATGTGCTTTTACGGTGGATTCCTGGTATACCGGCTGGGAGCCATGAAGATCATACAGCATGAGCTTATCCGTAGATGTATTGAATCCGGTATAGATATAACCGATATAATTCCAATGTAATGATTCAAAAGATCAATTCGATTAAGAAAACGGTTGCAAAGATCCTCATGGAGGAACCGGGTGCTAGGGATAATGACCGGCTGTTAATGTTTAAGGTTTGGGCTGATCAGAATCCAATGATCCGTAAGCGCAATCCATTTTTGCATGAGTTTGCCAAGGACTTTATCAATGGCGAATATGCTGATCCGGAAAGCATACGCCGCACCCGACAGAAGGTCCAGGAGCAACATCCAGAGCTTCGTGGAAAACATTACAAACAAAAAAAGACAGAAATTGAATCAGAGGTGCGAAAGAAAATAAAAACCTTAGAGACATGAAAACAGCAGAAGTAATTATTATCGGATTTAGTAACGCCAACAAAGAAGGGGTTACTTTGCATACAAATATACCAGCAAAGTTAAAAACAGGAAACGTAAAAGGAGTGTCAATATGGGTATTGTGGGATAAAATTGGCTCCGCCTTGCTCGAAAATTATACAGAAAGATGCGATACTTCAAGCCTTAACGAATTACGTATAACCAATAAGAAACAGAGAGATGAAAATAGAAAACGGATATTATGTTGATTACAATAACAATCGTTGGAATTGTGATTTCTACACAGAAGAACAGGCACAAAAGAATAGCGATTCATTGATTAACTGCTCTAACTGCTCTTACTGCTCTTACTGCTCTGGCTGCTCTGGCTGCTCTAACTGCTCTAACTGCTCTGGCTGCTCTGACTGCTCTGACTGCTCTTACTGCTCTTACTGCTCTGGCTGCTCTGGCTGCTCTTACTGCTCTTACTGCTCTGGCTGCTCTGGCTGCTCTGGCTGCTCTT
>Ga0180438_10001630_pt1 | contig 39497 bp, 59 predicted proteins | sample SS_ome_12_FD_132455 | JGI IMG/M metagenome (GOLD analysis project Ga0180438, IMG submission 132455) | Hypersaline lake sediment archaeal communities from the Salton Sea, California, USA - SS_3_D_2 metaG | ecosystem: Environmental > Aquatic > Non-marine Saline and Alkaline > Hypersaline >... | reverse complement strand
TGCTGTCTCGGAGTTCTCTGCGAACTGACTGAAGAAGTTGCGGACGTGGGTAACGGTTATTTTCAGCTCGCTGGGAGCGACGACCGCTGTAACCAGATGCCATCCCAGGACATCTATGATTTCTGGGATCTGCATGATGAGGTGGCAGATCAGCTGGCAGCGCTGAATGACCGGGGTGCTACGTTCACACAGATCGCTGATGTGATCGAGGCACTTATCTAATCAACAGGCCCCTTCGGGGGCGTCTAGGACAACCACGGAGATATACCTATGTATGATTTTCATGCAGTGATGAGAGTTTCTCAAGAGCAGCACAAAGATATCACAACTGGTATCTTGACAACTGCTGTGGAATCTGGTTGGGGTGACTGGTTTGCTTACAAATCGCACCGCGATCCAGAGACAGCTTGGGTGCTCTCAGCGAATGTGCTTGACATTGAGGAAGGAACCATTCATGCTATTGGCCAGGCCAAAATCTGGGCAGCATTGAACGCAGCCATGTCGAGCAATCTAGCTAGCTATCTGAAGCGTGACGTGCTACAATGTATCCTCGATGGGGATGCTGCAGCACTGGATGCTGAAGGAGCTGACGCAATCATCCAGCTTGCAATCTTTGGTGAGCTGGTATATGGTTAAAGATACCCCGCTTCGGCGGGTTTGGGTAACCATTGGAGAATACTTATGAGTGAGATTGATATCGGAGTACTCGACACCGTCGAGCCGGATGAGTTCGCCACCCATCTCAGGAAGCAGGGCTTGCGCCAGGCTAGAGCTGCTAACTGGAATACGGCAGGCGATCTTACCACGGCAGCAGCCGTCATTGACGAACTGCTTGGCACCATTTACGAACTGCAGGAGACTATCGATGGGTTTTCAAATCCGAGGGGTTGACACCCGTAACAACTTGAAAGAGGAGTTGCGGTATGCCAACTCTATCTGCAACGACCTCAATACTGCTGACTTGAGAACAGTTCATGGCCGCAGTGAGGCGAGGGACTGGACGCGAGAGCTTCAGGCTCAACTGGATTACGCCCAGCAACAGCTGGACGATCTCCGGGAATTCATTGAGCAAGAGGAGGACAAGCATGCAGCCGAATAGTGGATGGGTTTGTCCCAGGTGCCTGGAGAAGTACCACGACGAAGATCTGTTACGGATACGTGAACCCCACGGCGAAGTGCTGATCTACACACCGTGTTGCGAGGAAGGACCGCTGGAGTACGCGGAACTGTTGGAGTACGAACGGAGGATCGTAGATGAGCGATACTAGTGAGATGTTCCACAAGGATGTGCAGAACTACGAGTTCCCCAAGATCCCTCACAGTGAGCTGGAGCGGTTGCACCGCCTGGCCACTATCGAGGGTGACATGGAAGCCTGGCAGACCCTGTGGATGCACGGGGTTCGCCTGGTCCTGAAGCTTGCGAACAAGATGCGCAACGTAGGGGAGATCACGAGCCACGATATGTACAATGAGTGCATTTCGGTGGGTAACGTAGCTATCGGTGAAGCTCTGCTCACCTGGCGTCCGAAGAAGGGTCGGTTCTCGACCTGGGTCTGGGTGCAGGTACGCTACGCAATCATCGAGGAGATCAAGTCTGAGATCTTCCAGGGAGGCAAATCCCACAAAGACCAGGACGTGGAGCTATTGACCAACGAAGGTCAAGCAGCCGCCAACTGGGAGGAGTTTGTCAGAGACCTGGAGGTTGAGGATCATGCTGGAGATGAGCTGATTGAGCGAGAATTCCTGCTGGCAAGCCTCTGGATGTTGACAGATAAACAGGCACAATACTTGCGTGAAGTATACCTTGAAGGCAGGACACTTGAGCAAGTTGCTGAGGATGAAGGTGTTTCACACCAGAACATCCACTACCACATCAAACAGGGAATCAAACAATTGAGAGAGATTCTTTGAAAAACTTGGAGATATACCTATCATTATTATAGGTTAGTCTAATTCTAATCTAGGTTACCTTAGAGGGCCTTCGGCCCATTAAGTCTAGGTTAGGTTAGATTATGGGGCCTGCGGCCCCTAGTACTAGGAGATATTCTATGAGACATGAATTGTTTGAACTGCTTGATGCTTGGAATCCCAAGTGGCAAACGCAGTACAACTCTCTGCTCGAAGCCGTCAATGCCTCTGACGAGGAGATTGCCCTGGCCTACGGCGAGTGGTTGCGCACAGATGCTGGGCAGCAGCACCTGGCCACGTTCAAGGATGTACCGGATGTCCTGTCTGCCATCAAGGCAGCTCAGGAAGCTGAGGAGAATTCCTCTCTGCCGTACAAGCTGAGCAACATTGGCAAAGCACCTGGGGGAGGATGAGATGCCTAGCATCAAAGACATCGTAGCCCTGGAAGGGGATCAGCTTCGTGTAGGCTCATCGATCTACATCGACTGCCCCAGTTGTGGCCGTAAGGATAAGATGGGCATCACCCGCACCAACGACGGGATCCTGTTCCACTGCTTCAGTTCCCACTGTGGCCGCTCAGGTATCTCAGGAGGAGCGAGTTACGATCACGGCAACAATGAGGTCCAGCAGAAAGCACGCCGCTACGTGGGCCATACAAACGGTCTGACAGACGAAGACAGGGCTTTCTTCTTGGAGCGGTTCGGTATCTCTCCCCGTAAGATGCCTATGGAGATGCTGCGAGCGGGTGAGAGATACTTCTTCCCTATCCGTGACTTCGATGGTCAACAGATCGGCGAAGTGTTGCGCCAGCCCTCCTGGAGTGGTGAGCCTATCGCCCCGCTAGCTGGGGTGCCTCGTGCTGCCAAGGCTGTGACGTACATCGAGCGTGACAAGCCGAAGCTGGCATGGTACAGGGACTGGGATCAGCCCAACGACAAACTGGTGGTGATCGTGGAGGATCCGGTGTCTGCCATGAAGATCCGGCAGACGACTGGGTACACGGGCGTAGCTCTGTTGGGGAGCAGCGGTGGAGACCAGGAGTTCGGCAGTATTGCCGATCACTCCAAGAACCGCACCGTTCTGTGGCTGGACCCCGACATGAACAGTCAAGCATTCCAGCTGGCTGCTAAGTACGGAGGTATCTTCAACGACCTGGCTGTGGTCCTGGATGTGGCCGATCCAAAAGACCTGACGCCAGCACAGATAGAGGGGAAACTGCTTGATTGAGAGTAAGGTGCTGGGAGCCATAATGGACTCCCGCCAAGCCTGGGACCGGGCTAAGCACCACCTGTCCAAGGATGACCTGTCCCCTCAGGGGCAGATGTGGCTAGAGCTGATTCGCGGCTACTATCAACGGGGCAACCCAGATAGTGTGGACCGTCAGCTCCTTCGTCGCGAAGGTGAGCGAACTTTCCCGGAGAAGCATGCAGACACTCTGCTTGGCTACTTCGACCGGTTAGAGTCCGGAGACCCAGACAACATCATTCACGACCTACTGGAGGTCAAGCGAGCGGCGGTTGGGAACCAGCTGTGCGCTAGCATCCAGTCGAACGACAAACACCTGGAGGACCGTCTGCAAGAGTACACGGAACTGCTCAAGGCTACCAGCCTGGGGCACTCTGAGATCAAGTGGACGGAGGATGATGAGGAGATGAACGCCCGGCTTGACCGGGAGAACCTGATCCCTATCGCCCCTATGGAGCTGAACAAGAAGTGCAAGGGTGGAGCCATCCGAGGAGACCACATCGTGGTGTTCGGTCGCCCTGAGGCATTCAAGACCGGATTCACGGTCAACATGGTGGCAGGCTTTCTCAAGACCGGGCACAGTGCGCTGTACATCGGGAATGAGGAGGATACGTACAAGACCCGGAAGCGGATCATCTGCAACCTGGCCAACTGTACCCCAGACCAGTACGAGGCGCAGCCTGAGCGAGCTTTGACACTGGCTAGGGGTAGAGGGCTGGACAAGCTGAGGATCTGCCACATGCAGCCGGGGTCGATCCCTGAGATCGATGAACTGCTGACTGAGGTGAAGCCGGATTGCCTGATCATTGACCAGGTGCGGAACCTCCACGTCCCCAAGGCGGACAGCATGACCATCAAGCTGGAGAGACTCGGTATCGAGATTCGAGCGCTGCTGGCCAAGCACAACTGCCTGGGAGTGAGTCTGACGCAGGCCCGTGACTCTGATACCAAGTCTGCCTGGCTCACGATGGAAGAGATGGACAGCTCTAGGACAGGGCTTCCAGCCCAGGCTGACCTGATCATTGGTGTAGGAGCGAATGAGGAGCTGATCCGTAATGGACAGCGAGCCATCAGCCTCTGCAAAAACAAGCTTTCAGAAGATCCGGATGGTCGGGTCGGTTTTATGGTGCGAGTAGACCTCGCCAGGAGTAGAGTTAAATGAGAGATCGACTGCAGAACCCGGAGATGACTGAGGACCGAGCACGGGACATCGTGTCCCATGTAGTGGCCAACCGTCTTCGTTGGGGCAAGTATTACCAGGGCGACGACATCGATGGCGGCATCACCGCTGTGTTCGATGCCTTGATCCTGCTGGCCTACGCAGAGAACGATACCACGAAGGAGCTACGTGATACGATCACAAAGCTGAACCGTCAACTAGGTGCCTCGAAGGCACGCGAAACCCAGCTCAAGAAGCGTCTGGGTCTCGACACTGGAGATGAGGAAGTATGAAAGCTATACTGCTTTGGTTCGTACTCACCAGCGGCCCGAACGCCAACGAGAAACAGCACCTGGAGTTCAGCTCTATGGAGGCTTGTCACGCAGCCCGTGACAGGATCGAAGTTCTGGTGGAGGAGTATGGCGGGATCGTGTCCTGGTGCTCCTGGGATCCGTACTACATCATCAACACCATGATGGGGGTGCAAGAGTGAGCGATGATCAGCTTCGTATGGTACTGGATCACGGATACGTTCGCCTCGTTGAAGCGATGGGTTCGGACCTTTCCGTCGTTAGATCAGCGCGAGTCTCTTACGCAGGGGAGCCTAGAGGAGATGGCCGCGACGAGAACCTCATCCGATATCTCTGGAGAAACGGACACACCTCCCCGTTCGAGTCAAGCTACGTCACCTTCGAGGTCAAAGCCCCGATCTTCGTAGTCCGCCAATGGCATAGGCACCGCACGCAGAGCTACAATGAAGTCTCTGCCCGGTACACCGAGCTGCCTGAGGAGTTCTACGTCCCAGATCTGGATCAGATCACAACCCAGTCTGCTGACAACAAGCAGATGCGGACAAAGGAGCAGCACCCGGAAGCGGAGATGCTTCGTACGTTCATTGCTGAATCGTGCGAGGAATCTTTCGACGTGTACCACCACCTCCTGGCAGAGGGGTGCCCAAGGGAGCTAGCACGAGGAGTGTTGCCTGTCAACACCTACACCAAGATGTTTGCGTCCATGAACTTGTTAAACCTTTTTCGGTTCTTGGGGGAGCGGCTGCATCCGCATGCCCAGTATGAGATTCAGGTCTACGCGAGGGCTATGGCGGAACTGATCGCACCTTTGTGGCCAATTAGTTACGATGCATTCGAAGAGTCTTTGAATTATGGCTGAATCCGCCTATCATTATAATATGGGCGCTATTCCTGACTTCGTACTTAACCCGAACCCTCTGCACTTCATGACGCAGAACCATGTCACTCTCGACTTCGAGATCGACACCAGTCATGGAGACTACGGGCATCCTGTCCACCAGGACAACCAGATGCTCCTGGCAGTGTGGAAGCGGGGACCTGCTCACCCTCACGGGCCGGGCAGGGAGGTGGCATGGGCCAGTGAGTTTGGCCTGGAACATCTGCTAGCAGACATTGAGTGTGCGCAGGTGCTGGTGTGTCATAACGCCAAGTATGAGCTGGGATGGCTCAGACGGTGTGGCCTGGACCTGAGCAAGGTTCTTGTTTACTGCACCAAGATCGGAGAGTATGTCCTGAGTGGCAACCTCTCCTCGAACCTGGGATACTCCACCAGCCTGGATGCCTGCTGCATCCGGAGAGGATGGCCTCCCAAGGATCCCGTAGTGGATCAGATGATGCGTGATGGCATCAACCCGGTACGCATACCACGACCCTGGCTGCAGGGACGGTGTGAGCAAGACGTAGAGAGTACAGAGAAGCTGTTCTTCCATCAGCGTGAGATGCTGAAGGAGCGAGGCCAGCTAGCCCTGCAGTACACTCGCTGCCTGCTGACCCCTGTCCTAGCAGACATTGAGTTCAACGGTATGTGTTTGGATGCTGACCGAGTGCTGGAGACCTATGAGGAGCAGCGACTTGACTACATCAAGTACTGCGACGAACTGGACACCATCACTGGTGGTATCAACTTCAACAGCCCAAAGCAGATAGGCGAGTACGTCTACGGTGAGCTTGGCTTCCAGGAGTTCCGCAACTCTAAAGGGGAACCGATCCGGACGGCAGCGAAGCGACCGAAGACTGACAGCGCCACACTGGCACGGCTGAAGGCGACGACTAAACCCCAGAAGGATTTCATGCGAGTCTACAAGCTCGTGAACAAGCTGGGCTCCAACCTCTCGAAGAACCTGGAGTTCTTCAAAGGGGTGGTGGATGAGAACGACGGCATCTTCCATGCGGTGTTCCACCAGACTGTGACGGCAACCCACCGGTTGTCCTCATCTGGCATCGAGCAGAAGTTTGCTGAGTTTGAAAAGCCGAAGAAGGCACAGTTTCAGAACCTACCGAGAGCGTTCAAGAAGCTCTTCAAGGCCCGATACGAGGGCTGGCTCTTTACGGAGTGGGACGGTAGCGGTCTTGAGTTCCGAGGTGCTGGCCTCGTCTCTGGGGACCAGCGTATTCTGGGAGACATCAACGAGGGCAGAGATCCTCACTCGTTCTCTGGCTCCGTCATGCGGGGTATGGATTACGAGGAGTTCAAAGCCAAGGTAGACTCCGGAGATAAGGAGTTCAAAGAACTGAGGACCAACGCGAAGGTAGACACCTTCAAACCACTGTACGGTGGTCAGTCTGGTACCAAAGCACAGCGAGCGTACTACGAGGCGTTCAACGGTCGCTACTCTGGGCTTGTTCGCAAGCAGGAAGAGTGGATGTATGCAGCTCTGGCCGACAAGGCTTTGAGACTGCCTTGGGGAATGACTTTTTACTTCCCATTTGCTAGGATGGAATCAGACGGGTACGTCAACATCAGGACGAACGTCTTTAACTATCCTATCCAGTCCTTCTCCACGGCTGAGGTAATCCCTCTTGCCCTGGTGTGGTTCTGGCATGCTATACAGGCCAACGACCTAGCCGAGGTCATCCTCCTGGTCAACACGGTGCACGACTCAGTCTTGTCTGAGGTTCACCCTGACTATGTTGAGGAGTATAAGGCACATAGCATTGACGCCTGGGACTATGTCTTCAGGTACTTTCGCGAGGTTTACGGCTTCCCCCTCGATGGTATCCCATTGGGTACCGAGTTCTGCATCGGGTCACACTGGTCGCAGGGCGAAGAGGAAGCATGGAACATATACCCTGACGGTAACCGGGAGAAAGCATGAGCGAACTGATCGCATACGTGGACGACATCCAGATCAAGACTGGTGTTGGCCGAAACAACAAGCCCTACACGGTGTACAACGTACTCTGCACGACTAAGTCTGGTGAGTCCAAGCGCATCGGCTGGGGCTTCAACGCACCATCGTTTAAGGCAGGCGAATGGATCAAGACAAGCACGGTCACGAACGACCGAGGGTACGAGGAGTACCAGAAGAACGCCCCCGTAGAGGTAAAGTCCGGGCCTGCGCCGACTGCTACCCAAGGGGATGCCTCGTCTTCGGGCACTGCTCCTGGGAACGCCTCTCCCAGCCAGACGCAGCAGAACATCCACTACCAGAACAGCCGCACCGCAGCGATTGAGCTGACGGGACTGCTCCTGGAGAACAACGCTCTGCCGATCAGCTCTGCCAAGGCGAAGGCAGGTGAGGCCAAGCGGTTCGAGCAGATCATTGAGGCTGTGGAGAAGCTGACTGTTCAGCTGTACAACGACCTGGACACCTTCCGTCTGTTCGAGAAGCATGCGGACTCTGGTGAGGTTGTGGTGCCGACTGAGGATGAGATCCCGGAAGAGGTACCGGAGCCGGATGTTCCGGAGACAGACGACGCTTTCGGTGACGATGACGACATCCCGTTTTAAGGAGAGCTTATGAGTGATACGAACGCAGGTCGGGTAATAGCAGAGACCGACAACTTCCTCCTGGTACTGGGCAAGGGGATCTACGAATCCCCCTGGCAAGGCCAGCTCTGTTACCAGATCTACAACCGAGAGTTCATGGTCTGTGAAGCTGAAGGTCCGATGGAGGTGTCAGCTAGGGCTGCGCTCCAGGACTTCCAGGCTCAGTATGAGCAGTTCGTTGGTAGCGCTGTAGAAGTGCCCAATGGGTAACTACAAGTCAGGCGACCAAATCTCACGCAGGGAAGCGTGGGAGGACTTGAAGGAGGATCTGCTGGTACGGATCTGGAAGTTCAACGACCGTCACGTCTTGACTGATATCTTCGTGAACCTTGCCCGACTGGCAGGCATTAGCGACAGAGATACGTCCCAGGACGTGGGTCGTCTTGTTATGGTTCTCAGCCTCTTTGGGGTGCTGGGCGGAATAGGAGCGTACTTCGGATGAAAGCACTGGTTGACGTAGATGGTATGACTTACCTGGCAGGCTTTGCGGTAGAGAAGAGCCACTACTGGGTAGTATATGAGAACGCTGAAGGCGAGATGGGAGAGGAGTACTTCACCTCAGGTGATGACCTCAAAGCATTCAAGAAGCAGGAAGGTATCGTCGTCGTTGACCAGGAGCGTGTAGCTCAGGTCGGTCCCCTGGAGCACGCACTCTACATCGTTCGGGACAAGATGCAGCGCATGCAGCAGCTGGGTGACCTGGAGGTCTACATCAAGGGAGATGGTGAGACCTTCCGGTCCCGGTACGCTACGCTGGATGAGTACAAAGGCAACCGGAAAGACTCCTGGAAGCCTAAGCACTTCGATGCTATCTGTGACTACCTCATAGGGAAGTGGGGTGCTACCAAGGTGAACGGTAGGGAGGTAGACGATGAAGTCTCTATCCGTGCCCACCAGCTTGGCAAGTACTACTGGGTATGCTCCCCCGATAAGGACCTGGACCAGATCCCAGGCTGGCACTGGAACTACCGCGACAACGTGGAGTACTACATCGATGAAGAGACAGCCAGGCTCTGGTTCTGGAGACAGGTAGTCAGCGGTGACTTCGCGGACAACGTGAAGGGCTGCTGGAAGATCGGGGAAGGCAAGGCCGACAAGTGGATCGATGAGCACGGGCACCTGTCAGATGAGGAGATCTGGGCAGGTATCGTCACTCTTTACGAGGAGAGCCAAGGTAAGAACGGCTGTCCGTATGCAGGGCTTGACCCTGAAGTAGTTGCGCTAGAGAATGCGCAGCTTGTGTGGATGCAACAGAAGCCTGGCGAGATATGGATGCCCCCTGGTCAGGACTTCATCTATGAGGAGGGTAACCTCGATGACTGATCTGAAAGACACGCACTGGTACATCGCTGGCCCGATGTCTGGTGTCCCACAGTACAACATCCCGCTGTTCGACTTCACGCGGGACCTGCTGACCCACAGAGGGTACACCATCACCTCCCCGGCTGACCTCGACAGTCAGGAGGTTCGAGAGCTGGGCCTGGCCAACGAGACCGGTTGGTATAATGTGGACGAGAAGGGGAACCACCGGATCGGTGAGGGTGAGACGGCTGAGAGTTGGGGCGACTTCCTGGCTCGTGACGTAAAGCTGATCGCTGACTCTGATATCTTTGGTATCATCCTGCTCCCCAACTGGGAGAAGAGTCGTGGGGCTCGCCTGGAGGCGTTCGTCGGACTGCTGCAAGGTGAGAAGTTCCGGTACGCTACCTTCAACCCTGAGACCACTGAGTTGAGGGAAGTACCGCAAGCCTACATCAAGCGACTGGTAGCGCGATGAAGATCCCCCGCCTTCCTGTTCGAAAGGGCAAGAGGGCGGTGCCTTCTCGCCTCCACGAAGACAAGAGGAGAAAGAAAGATCGCAAAGACAAGAAAGCCAGACGTTGGAGACACGGTAACAGTGACTGATCACTGGACCTCGACAACGCTGACCGGTGAAGTGACGTGGTGCGGGAGTACTCAGTTCACCTACGTAGTAGATAAGATCACCTACTTCTGCCCATACAATGGAGATTGGAAACATGGCGAGGAAGCGTCGTGACAGACGATTCACAGACCCAGGAGGGGACGAGTGGGACAGCCAGTTCGAGTTCCTGGTCTACACAGGACTCCAAGGTCTTGGATATAGTGTCCGAAGATGCGACAAAAGTGATTCCGTTGCTTACAACCACGGCGTCACCCAGGGCCGCTGCCTGGAATGCGGCAGTGCTGAAGTCGTTCAGGAGCGGAACTATACCCCGGATCTATATGTGGTTGAACCACAAGAAGAGGCTACCGGAGCAGGCTATTATATCGAGTGTAAAGGGTATTTCCCTGCCGACAGGCGTTCACAGCTACGCTCTGTCATCCAGTCAAACCCGGACCTTGATCTGCGCATCCTATTCGCCGCTGAGAGGAAGCTCACCCAAGCTAAAACTAACATAGAGTACGTTCACTCCTACATCAAGTGTGGGGCTGGCGTCTGGAACAACGGTGCGTTAGAATGGAGGTAAGCGAGCAGTGAATGCGAAGCAAGCTAAGGCTCTGAGACAGGAGCTACTCAAGTCACCTCGACAGGAGGTGCAGGTCAGCAGAGGTACGGTATTCCGCACCCTGTCTGAGCTTCAAGAGGATGGTGAGATTATCCGTGAGTACCCCTGGCCGCTGGATGTACTGTACGGTCCTATCCGTGTGAAGGAGCCCCTGCGGCTCATCAACAAACCTGGCACACCGCGTGCGGTTTACCGGTCTGAGAAGAAGAGGAGAAAGAATGAGCGTAGGTGATGTGAACAGCAACGAGAAGGGTAGTGGAGCCCGGTACAATGACGGCAAGGTGCCGCTGGACTTCATCCCTATAGAGAACTGGTGCCGGTACTGGGAGGCGAACTACAACCTAGAGGCGTATGACCGACGTATCGTCCACGCTCTCATTGAGTGGCAGCAACGAGAATTGTTGGCCCAAGACGTCCTGGCCAAGATCCATATCAAGGACCTGCACGAAGCAGCGCGAGTCTTTGAGTTCGGTTCGAAGAAGTATGCCGCCTGGAACTGGGCCAAGGGTATGTCCTGGGAGATCCCGCTGGGCTGCATCATGCGACACTTCGAGGCTATCTGGTCCGGTGCTCCAACCGATCCAGAGTCTGGTCTCTCGCACTGGGGGCACATCGTGTGCAACATCATCATGCTGGCGCACTTCGAAGACTACTTCCAGGAAGGTGACACCCGTCCTCCGGAGACCGTCTTTATCCGACAAGGGAAGGTCGGTACCTCCGACGACATTGCGGATGCCTTGAACTACGCGAACGAGTACGACGAGGCCCTGGCTGTACGCCTGGGTATGACGTCAGATATGGAACGATGATGCCAAACGAACGAGAGATCGCTGAAGCGGTCAAGTATATCCGGGATGCGTGTGAGTACCTGGATCCAAATGAGTACACGGAAGAGTTAGCCCTTGAGGCACTGGACCATGCACTGGAGTTGTTGGGAGACAATGTGTGAATATACTTTTTTACGATGTAGAGACTGCACCAAGCCTGGCGTATGTGTGGAAGATCTGGAAGGAGAACATCGGTACGAACCAGCTCCTGGATTCTGGGCGGGTTATCTCCTGGGCTGCACGATACCTTGGCGACCCAGAAGACCAGTATCTGTTCATGAGCGAACACACGCACAGTCATGCGGAGATGATCGAGGGACTGCACGAGACTCTGGAGGAAGCTGATGTCATCTGTGCATACAACGGTGACAACTTCGACCGTCCGGTGGTCAATGCGGAGTTCCTGCGTGCTAAGCTGTCACCTCCTGCCCCGTCCAAGCAGATTGATCTGTACCGAGTCGTCAAGAAGAACTTCCGTTTCATCTCGAATCGCCTCGAATATGTGGCACGACATCTGGGACTGGAAGGCAAGCTCGACACAGGTGGTTTCTCGTTGTGGGCTCGATGCCTGGAGGGAGATCCAGAGGCATGGGAAACCATGGAGGAGTACAACGCACAGGATGTCTTCGTCCTAGAGGAGCTGTACCACCGTCTGCTGCCTTGGATCAAGGATCACCCGAACCACGGTATCGGCAAGGAAGGTCTGGTATGTCCGAACTGTGGCGGTACCCACGTTCAGCGTCGAGGTACTACGACCTCGGTGTCGTACACCTACCAGCGGTTCCAGTGTCAGGACTGCGGTACCTGGTCTCGCCAGCGTCTCTCTGAGAAGGCGACAGCGAAGCCCACCCTGACCCAGGATAAGACACGGTGATCGGGGACAACGAAGTCATGGCATCTACCGTCGTGGAGGGCAGTACGTTAAAGTACGTCCTCCCTGACGGGCAGGTAGTCCAGGGCACAAGACCGGAGCAGATGAATGCAGCAGCAATCCAAGCGTGGTGCGACCACGTCCGAAGCAACATCGAAGCCGTGCACAACAAAGCACGACAACGAAAGCCCAGGGAAGATAGCAAACAGGAGAGCGCACCAAGATCTGAACCTTCTCCGCAGAGTAGTGACCCGCTTGAGTATGCGCAAGCGATGTATGAGCAAGCGCTAAACCGCTGTAACTACCTCTTCCACGAACTGGAACGGGTTCAGGACGAGGAAGATGCAGCAAGGAAGGACCTAGAGAAGTGGAAGAAGATCAAGGAGGCGTTGAATGAGACCTAGAAAGTGGGAACACATAGCATTCGCCTTCTTCATGCTGGCGCTGTGGTCTGCTATTGCGTTCGCTGAGGATGAGCCGACGATCATCATCGAAGCCGATAAGGAGGCAGAGACCTACTGCAAGATCCCTACCATCGTCTCTCACATCTGTGAGACGAAGAAAGAAGGCAGCATCAAGTACTTGTACTGCATGGACAAGTCTTATAAAGTTACGAGATACATCTTGGAAGGAGACCAAGCTTAATGGAAGAATACCAGTCATTCATACACAAAAGCAGGTACGCTAGGTACCTGGACGACGAAGGCAGGAGAGAGACATGGGACGAGACCGTGGACCGGTACGTCTCATTCTGGTCGGAGCAGCTGACGCCAAAGGAGCTGCAGGATCTGGCTGAGAGTATCTACAGCCTGCAGGTCATGCCTAGCATGCGTGCCCTAATGACCGCTGGAGAGGCCCTGAACCGAGACCACGTAGCCGGGTACAACTGTGCCTACCTGGCGGTAGATCACGTCAGGGCATTCGATGAGACGCTGTACATCCTGATGTGCGGTACAGGGGTGGGCTACTCAGTAGAGCGTCAGTACGTCAATCAGCTGCCTGAGGTAGCGGAGGAGATCCATGATTCAGACACCATCATCACTGTCTCGGACTCGAAGATTGGTTGGGCAAGCGCATACCGAGAACTGGTATCACTCCTGTATGCTGGAAAGTCGCCCCAGTGGGACCTTAGTAGAGTGCGAGCTGCGGGTGAGCGGCTTAAAACCTTCGGAGGCAGAAGCTCTGGGCCAGCTCCTCTCGATGATCTGTTCCGATTTACGACTCAGCTCTTCAAAGGCGCTGCAGGTCGAAAACTTACCAGCATCGAGTGTCACGACCTCATGTGCAAGATCGCTAGTATCGTTGTTGTGGGAGGAGTTCGGCGCAGTGCGCTCATCTCCCTCAGTAACCTCACAGACCAACGGATGAGACATGCTAAGGATGGACAGTTTTGGGAGACGACCCCCTATCGCTCGTTGGCGAATAATTCGGTCTGCTACACCGAGAATCCGGACATCGAGATATTCATGGAAGAGTGGCTCTCTCTGCTACGCAGTAAGAGCGGTGAACGTGGGATCTTTAACCGTGTCGCTGCTCAGCGGCAGGTGGAACGAATCGGACGGAGAGATCCGGAACATGAGTTTGGCTGTAACCCGTGCTCCGAGATCATTCTCAGACCAGCTCAGTTCTGCAACCTTACGGAAGTGGTCGTTCGGCCCACGGATTCAGTTTCAGATCTCCAAAGGAAGGTACGTCTCGCCACCATCCTGGGAACACTTCAGTCTACACTTACTGATTTCAGATACTTGAGGGCAATATGGAAAAGGAACTGCGAGGAGGAAAGACTCCTGGGCGTATCTCTGACGGGTATTCTCGACCACCCAGTCCTGGGGAATCCCAACAGCAAAGAGTTGCCAGGGATCCTGGACGAACTGAGGAAGGAAGCTATCTCAACGAACAAGAAGTGGGCGGACAAACTGGGGATCAACCAGAGTTCTGCAATCACTTGTGTGAAGCCGTCTGGCACAGTGAGTCAATTGGTGAATTCCGCGTCTGGGATCCATGCCCGGTATGCCCCCTACTACATACGGAGAGTGAGGAGTGACCGTAAGGACCCGCTTGCCCAGTGGATGCGGGACCAAGGTTTCCCATACGAAGAAGACAGCTTCAACCAGGACGTTGACGTTTTCTCCTTTCCTCAGAAAGCACCAGTCAAAGCGGTATTCGAGGGAGACCGGACGTCTCTGCAACAGCTGGAGCTATGGAAGATCTATCAAGACAATTGGTGTGAACATAAGCCGTCGATCACGGTACATTATCGAGAAGAGGAATTCCTGGACGTTGGAGCCTGGATCTATTCTCATTTCGATGAGGTCTCCGGGGTGGCGTTTCTACCAAAAGATGATCACGTATACCCACAAGCTCCGTATGAGGCAATTTCGAAAGAGACATATCACGAGATGGTGCGGTCTATGCCCAAGGCCGACTGGTCTACATTCGAGGAGACGTATGACAACACCACAAGCAGCCAGGAACTTGCGTGTTCGGCTGGGGCTTGCGAAGTGGCGGACATATCCTAGAGGAGGATGGTGATGAGTAATGATCCGACGAGAGTGTGGGCAAGTTACGAGGGCCGATTTCTGGATGTCAGAGATGCAGGGGTAGGATGCGAATATATCCGCGCTGACATCTATAAGGCTGAGATCGACCGGCTGAAGGCTGAGAGGGACGACGCTCGAAGATGGGCTGCACAGCACCGCAACGATGCGTTCGGCATTGACGCAAACCCGGATAGCGTAGCCATTTCACGGCTACCGTGGGAGGATGACGATGAATGATGTGGTATTTGCTATCATGAGTACGATACTAATCGGGACACTGATCGCAGCGGTCCTTACACTCAATGAGCATAAGAGGGTGGAGCGGTGTGTGTCCATCGAAGAGTGGTCAAAGAAGCACGAACTGGGCAGGAGAGATCATGACTTCTACCTGAGAAGGTGCCAGGAATGAGACGACCCCTACCGTTCAAAGGTAATATCCGTTACGTGCCGTGTCTGCCGATAGAGTACATACGGCACAACTCCAACAACCTCCTGGTCACACCTAAGTTCCTGCATCGTCTCAAAGAGTCGCTAAAGACTGAAGGGATGCAGAACCCAATCATAGGCGAGACTGTCCAGGACAGAGTGCAGGTAGGTCCAGGTAAGCAGCGACTCAGAGCTGCTATCGAGTTGGGATGGGATACGGTGCCGGTCATGGTATGGGACAAACACAACATCATCCCGAACCTTAGGGTGGAGTTTGAAGAGGTTCCAACGGATGCTGGTGTTATAGAAGCATTCTTCTTTGACGACCACGAGGTAGATCGTGTAGCCCTATCCAGAGGTAACCTTGCGATCAAGAAGACAGTGAACTGGAGAGACAAGCAATGAACTGTGAAATATTTCACCAACTCCCGTGGTACACGATCCCTCACCTGGGCCTCAGTTGGCACGCATCAGCCAAGGCAGGGACTCAAACCCTGCTGCGGGTCATCCTGAGGGAGTTCAACATGGCGGACCCAGGCTACGGCCATAGACGTATGCGGATACATAAAGATCTGGTGGCTGAGGGACTCGTGCTTGCGGAGCAGGTGCCGACAGGAAAGTGGTGCGAACAGATTGTCCGGCATCCCTGGGACAGGTTCAACTCTCTCTTGAAAGACAAGTGTTTCGGAGGAGGGGATGGAGTCCCAGCTGAGATGTACAACATCGAGAACTCAAGAGAGCTGGTGGATTACATCAAGCGTAACCCTTACGGCAACGTGCACTGGACTCCACAGTCTACAGTCGTTGGGGCCGATGCATACGTCAGCATAGAGTCCTTCGGGGCACAGCAGGGCTTCCATGAGAACAAGACAGAGAAGCTTGAGGAAGGTAGGTCGGTACGAGTCTACCAGGAGGTGATGAAGCTGTACCGATCAGACGAAGCACTCTATCGGTATGCACTCTGACATAAAAAAGCCCCCGTCACTTTCGATCAGGGGGCCACGGGAGAGCCTGTATGTGGAAACGAACAAGACGACGACTGACTGGGAAGGGTAGTAAGAATACCAAACTGTTCCAGTGCTGGCTAGACATCCGGAAGAGGATGCGTCCGAGTCACAAAGATTATAAGCACTATGCCGAACGAGGCATTGAGCTATGTTTCGATGAGTTCGAGGAGTTCAGGGACTATGTCCGCAGACTACCCGGTCTCCAAAAAGATTCGGTGCTAGACCGGATCGACAATGAGGGGAACTATGAACCAGGCAATCTCAGGTGGGTAACCTGGGCAGAGTCCAATCGGAACCGAAGCTTCAGATGACTTTGCGGGACCTACGGGTCCCGTTTTTGTGTCAGTAGTAGTCGTTGTGTACGAGGAACCCTCCGATGATAGCGGATACCACGTTGTTGTTGGCGTTAGACACGGCGAGGACACGGAGGTCAGACTTCGCAGGGAGTGCCACCACCGTAGCATCGTTGGCGTACTGGATCTGGAAGTTGTAGACGTCAGAGATCGAACGCCAAACTGGGTCGGCACCAAACACCTTAAGCTGGCCCAGGAAGTGGATGTCCGTGGTAGATGCCTGTCTGCCTGTAGTGTGAGAGTAGTACGTGATGAGGAGCGTATGGTCAGCTGGAACGGTATAGTTGCAGCAGTGACACTGGCCCTCAGTCGCTTCGATGTAGCTCTGGAGATCACCTCCAATCGATGTACTGATATTCCCTGCGTTCTGAGATGAGCTACCAGCGGTACTACAGAAGGTGCGGTTGATACGGATGAAGGTTTGCGTAGTCTGGACTGGGCTTGTACCGTTGAGTGTGACAGTTTCAGTCACGTCATGATAATCCTCGTCCAGGCCATTCACGACGACAGTGCGTGCACCAGTACCAGCAGCAGTGTCATTAACATCGTCAGACACAACACTCGCTACCGCCGCAGCGCTAGGCAGTACACGGATACCTCCAGCAGCCCACACCTCTTCGGTGCCGGTGTCCACGTCTGGGTTCATCCCGAACTTACGGAAGCTTTCCCAGCCAGGGTGGTGCCCTAGAGCAATTGAGATTCTCAGATCATCTGGGGTCAGCTGCCCAATACTGTCTAGCATCTTAGCCACGGACCCTCCCATACGGCTGGTGCCGTTCCAGTCTGCGGATGATGAGAGGACCACGGATCTTGAAAGCAGGAGTGTCTCTCCACTCCCACTTCCCGTGATGTCTCTTGACGTGGTACTTGCGCCCTGGTAGACGGAACTTCATCAGACTTCAGGGTATCTGTCGGTGCCGTCCCAGATGCCAGAGCTGTTCGGGTCAGCCCCATACATGCTCTCGTACATCAGACGACTGAAGTTGGCCATACGGTCCAGGTCCTCAGCTTGTGCTGCTACCTGGGCTTCCAGGTTCTGGACAGCAACCAGGACCTCATCCAGCTTGTCAACAATTTCGTCAGCAAACGGTGGCGTTCTTGGTGCAGGCATTTTATTGCTCCTTGCTCTTGAAAGCGGCTACTGTAGCGGGGACTACCTTCTCTACACTACGTCCCACCAGGTAACCACCCAGTCCGATCTTAATCAAGTCAAACACATCAGCTACCCTTTCCTCAGATAGCCCGTCCGGTGTCAAGCCGAACCAGTACGCGACTGTCAGCAGCACGAAGGTGACCATAGTTGCAGGTCTCCAGGTGCTCGTCAGCCAGTGTTCACTCTTCGCTTCAGCCTCGATGATGCGAGCCTTAGCTTCCAGCTGAGCTGTCTCGTAGTCGAGCCCCTTCTCCAGGAAGTCAACTTGCACTTCCAACAGAGCAGCCTTAGCCGCGAGCCGTTCATCATCGCTCGTGTGCAGCTCATCAACCAGCTTAGCAGCTGGCTTGAACACTTCTCTAATGAATCCTAGCAATCCAATCATGTGAACAGCTCCTTAATCCAGTCCCAGACTCGTCGGAGCACCCTTAGCCAAGCAGGACCGGGGCGTTTGGGGCGATACCAATACGGAACCCAAGGTCGTTCGACAGTTCAGACTCATCCCCGTCGATGTCAACAGCGGTCAGCGCAATGACGTGTCTACCCTCGGGGAAGTCAGGCAGTGCAGCCTCATAGTTCCCGTCAGGGTTCAGGCTACCGGGGAGAGCCAGGAAGTAGTTGGCCGGGTCCCGGACCAGATCTGCTTCATTGTCTGCCCTGTACAGGTTGTATGTCAACGGCCCCTTTACTGGAGATCCGTCTGTGTTCTGTGTGGGTGCCTGCCAGGAGATAGATTCTGGGTTCACACCCTTTTCAACGCTAGCCATTATGTATAGTCCACCAGTTCAAAGTGAAAGAGATCATCGAACTTGTTGTCCGTGATGTCGTTGTTGCGGTTCCAGTCACCACCCCAGCGTAGCTCCAGACAATCGTCTGCTGCCTTCTGGATGAGGCGACCTGCGATGTAGTTCAGCTGCTCCCTCAACTCGCTATCCGACTTCGGGTACGGATAGGGCTGCAGGTCTACAGCGATGGCAGGGTAGCGGTTGTGCTTGCTGTCCGGCCACTTCACTTTCGTGTATGTGGGGTACAGCTCGTTCTGTTCAGACTCTGTGCGGTGACCGCAGACCAGGGAGATGTCCCCTACCTCTTGGAGGTACCAGTCTACGAGCCTCTGCAGCTCGATATGAAGGGTTTTGTAGACTCGCTTACTGCGCGGCCCCCACTTCCTGTTGCTCATTCTCTACTTGCTCCGCGATGGTTTCGAACAGTCCAAGCTGGGATGCCCAGCCTTCTTCTGCCCATGCCTGACGGATCTGGTCAGGGCTGATATCGTTGGACAGCATCCAGGTACCTACGGCACCAGCTGTACCGAACTTAGGGTCGGGCTTTCTACCCAGTCGTGACGCCAGGTACTCTTCTACATCCTTGAGGCCAGCAGATCGCTCACCCTGGACGAACTTGGCAGCGTCCTCGAATGGCCTCGCTACGTCAGCAATGTTCTTGTTGGCTGTGGTAGCAGCCTTGATGTATGACTCCACCATCTCATCGATAGCTTTGCGCTTCGGTCCAGAGAAGACAGTCTCATACTTTGGGTTCTTCTTCATGTCACCGAGAGCAGCCTTGAGAGCGGCTACATCAATGAACGCCGTACCGTCTGTGTTGGTCTTCAGGCTGTTGTTCTGCAGCAGGTCCAGCATCGTGTTGGCTTCATTGCGTAGGTCCTTGGTACCCAGGCCAGCTTCCTTCGCTGCTTTGGTAGGACGGATGCTCTTGACGATAGCAGGGAACTCATCCAGGAAGTTGCCGACAGTCTCGTCAGTCATGCCTGGACGGCTCGCTACAGTCGCTTGTGCCTTGGCCGCTTCACGGGCCAGGCGAGAGTCTTCCTGTCCACCACGACGCAGCAGAGCACGCTCTACCGGGTCAGAGGCGGCAATGGATTGTTTGCCGGTAAGTGCACGGGACATGCGACGAAAAATCCCTTCTGCGAAGATGCGGCGACTCTGGCGGGGTCCAGCAACAGCACCCAGGGTAGCGGCCAGTGTTCCGCCTGCACCAGTGCCCGTAAATCGATTTGCAACTAGACCTCCTAGCTTGTTTCCGATTGCACCACCCGCTAGCGAGAGACCAGCCGATTTGAGGGCCTCTGTGCCACGGACTTCATTCTCTGTCTTCCCGGTGACGAACTCAGCCAGTCCAGCCATAGCAGCCCATGCTTTCCAGGACTGTGGTAGGGACTTGACTGTGCTGAGGACCTTAGCACCTTGGGCTACAGACTGTGCTGCACCGCCTCCAGGAACTGCCAGGCTACCCAGGAAGAAAGCTACTTCCCCTGCATCCTCTGCACCCAGACCTTCATCGAATTCTTCCCACTGCTCACGGGCAGCTTCTTCAACCCGTGCGACAGCTTGAGCCTCTGCTGGGCTCCCAGTCAGCTGTTGAATCCCACGCTTCACACTTGCGATACCAGACCCAACCCCAGCCAGGCCACGAGACAGGGCGCTATCCCCGAACGTAGCCTGCAGGTTCTCGGCTGCGTTACCTGTAGGCACAGGTCCAGCTGCAGCTGCTGCCGCATCAAATGGTTGGCCAGCTCCACGGTTCTTGAATGCCGTCAGAGCTTGTTTAGCCTTCTCGATCTGATCAGGCGTAGCCTGGCCAGCCCGGATAGCCGCTTGCATACCACGGGCTAGGCGTTGTGCTTGTTCAGCTGTGGTGATTTCCACTAGCTACCTCCGACGAACTCGTTGAAGAAGTCCAGGTCTTGTTGTTGCTCAGGCGACAGGTCAGGCGCAGACTTTTGCTCTGTTGGTGTCGCTTTACCACCTTCCTGCAGACGCTGGAAGCCTTCTCTACGCTCTACCATGAAGTCTACGAACTCACGCAGCTCTTGCTCCACTGCATCCTTAGACTGGCGGTAGCGGTCAGCTTCCTTGACCCCAGTATCTCCACGGATGTATCCGGCGTCAGCTTCGTCCAGGAGAGCTTCCAGGCCGATGTGAGTACGGGCGATACGCTTCTTCATCAGGCTCACGATAACCTCTGGGTCACCGTTACCGATCAGCATGCGAGCAGCCATCTCAACGTCCTGGTCAGACAGACGACCACCTGGGTCGAGGGTCTTAGCCAGCTGGTAGGCCAGTCCCAGTACCTGGGCACGAGCCTCAGACGAGATACGACCTTCACCAGACACGTTCGCCCAGATCTCATCCACCCGGCTTTCCACTCGCTCAGCATCCTGGCGAGCTACAGCAGCCTGTCCTTCAGTCTCGAACTGGCCGAAGAACTCCTCACGGACACGGTCAGTGAAGTTCTGCAGATCCGCACCAGCGGTAGCCAGGACCTCAGAGTTACGCTCCAGGGCCAGTGGGCTACGTCTCAAGGTAACCAGAAGGTCCTTGAGGTCCGTGTTCAGGACCTTAGCCGCTGTCAGTCCAGCGAACTCCTTGTCCTCAGCGCTCTTGTTCTTCCTGGCACGCAGAGATCCAGCAGTCAGTCTGCCGTCAAGCTTGTAGGCGTCCAGCCCTGTCCCCAGGTCGAACTGCATGTCCGGGTTCTCAGCACGCATCGCGGCGACTTGCTCTGCAATCTCTTGATCAGTTGCCTCCTCGCCAAAGTACTTGACAGGGATAGTCTTCCCATCAGCACCGGTAGCGAACACGGCACGCTTGCCTGCACGGATAGCCAGCTTCTGAGCTTCGTTCAGATCCAGTCTGTCACGCTCGTTGCCTACCTTCAGCTTCTCCTGCTCCAGCTTCTCTTGCTGCAGGGCGATGATCTGATTGTTGGCTTGCAGTGCTGCCTCCGGGTTTACCCCGGCCAGAGCCTCCCTAGCTGCCTTTGCCTGGCGGATTCCGAAGTCAGCTGCAGTCTCGCCTGCCTCTTGCTCAAGTCCTCCCACAGAGTCTGTGAGGGCCGTCTGAGTGGCTCTTGCTTTCTTCAGCTCCGGATCCCCGAAGATACCAAAGATGGACTGCTGGGCAGCAGCACGCGCTACCACGTTAGGATCACGCGACAGCTTGGCTTGCTGGAACTGCTGATTACGCTCAGCAGCGATCTCCTCAGGTGTCTTGACGTCTAGTCCAAATAGTTGTGCCACTTAGCTTACTCCCGCTGCGATGGCTGCGAGCTGGTCGGCACCGATGCCGCCTGCACCACCTCCACCGAATCCACCGAAGACGTTGGTAAAGAGACCACCGAGTGCATCCCCACCACCCAGAGCTGTGCTCAGGTCACCCAGAACAGAGGCGTTGAATGTCTGAGGAGCTGTCAGGTTGGCGATACTGTCACCCAGCTGGCTAGCCTGACCGGTGCGAGTGTTGGCTTGGTTCGTCATGAAGCGCAGTGCCAGTTCCGCAGGGGCGATAGCCTGGCCTTGGATGCTAGAAGACCCTGTCAGCAGTTGGTTGAGGTTCTGGATGTTGCCAGTCTGGAACTCTTGTGGGAAGAGCTGTGAGGCAGTACCCAGGTTGAAGAGGTTGGATCCGAACAGCTGTTGACGGCCAGCTTGTGTACCGATGTCCTGTGTCAGTGCACGAGACAGGTCAGCAGCTTGCCCGAACCGGTTGAATGCTGTCCCCAGGAGCTGATCCTGGAGGCTCTGTACGCCGCTACCAGCACCCAGGAGACCTACACCCAGACCCAGGTCAGAGGCTTGCTGTGCTCTAGCTTCGCCACCGGCTTGGATCTGACGCTGTAGGTCAGCTTGTCCCAGACCACGAGCGAAGGCTTCTGTCTGCAGGGCACCACCAGATGTCCCCATCTGTCCAGTGCTGAACTGGCGTTGCTGCAGGTTCCGGAAGGCACGGTCCTCAAAAGGTTGCGCAGACTCACGCAGACGGCCCAGGGTCGTATCGAAAGCTTGGTCGAAGCCGCCCATACCACTTAGGATATCCCCGCCTTGCTGTCCCAGGGACTGCCCCAGACCAGCCAGGAACGGGTTCTGAGAGGCGTTCTGGAAGTCACCGAACAGAGAGCCTACTGCGTTACCAGACAGGCCCATGAGGGCTTGGAGAGCGGAAGGATCGAATGCTCCAGCACCCTGTCCACCCAGACCGAGACCGGCGAGTTGAGCTTGGTTCAGACCACCTTGTCCCAGGTTGATGCCTTGCGCTGCTTGCGCAATAGCGAGTTGAACTGGGTCCAGGTTACCTGCGGTGAGGTTTATGTTCCCGAGATCAGACTGGAAACCACCACGTCCTACTTGCCGGAAGCCACCACCCAGGTCCGTGATTGTGTTAGGTGTGCCGCCTCCAGGCAGGAACTGTGGAGCCCCTACTTGTCCGCCAGGACCACCAGCCTGCACTCCAGGGGAACCGCCGAAGCTGATACCAGCTCCACCAGGACCTGAGAGATTGATCGGGCTGAATGCCGTACCTTGGATCTCCAAGGCATTACGGGCAAATCGCTTAGCATCTCGTGCTGCATCCTTACCTTGAAAGAGGCCCCCGATGCCACTGGCCAGGGCTCCTCCTGCCGCTAGTGCGCTCAGGGGATCTACCATTAGTTACGTTCTCCAAGTGCCATGTCCAGCTTCGTTTCGATCCGAGCTAGACGGTCGATAATAGTCAGGTGCTCCCCTTCTAGGCGAGACACGTCTTCTTCCAGCGTCTTTACTGTCTTTCGAGTTGCACCCCATGCGCCTCCTGCGCCAAGAATAGCAGAGCCGATTCCGATGGCCGCTGCTGTGGTCAGTTCCACTTGATTAGTTTCCTTATTGTCCATCTCGACCATCTGGGTAGTCTTCTGGCTCTAGTTCTGTAGCGCCCATGACAGCGCCGTTAATGAAGTTCCACCCATCTGCGGCGGCGTCTGTGAGGATGTCCGGGCCTCGAATCTTTCCTGACACCCAGTCGTCTCGCAGTGTTAGGACTCCTGTGTCCGGGTCTCTGTCATATCCAATCAGGTTGGTTGTGAGGACGTTCGTTGACGTAGTACCCCCCCAACCAGTAATAACGCCTTTACCGTCATCTGTGAAGTACATATTCACGACCACAGTCTGGAGGTTGGCAGGAGACTCTATTGTCTCGTAAGGGTTTTCCACCTCACCTTGCAGGGCGAAGTATGTCCCGTTCCAGCGGAGGTGATCCATAGCTCTACCGCTCGTGAGAGGTCCTGCTCCTGTGCGCCAGTAATGCACGTAGAGATCGTCCCCAATGCAGTACAGAGTACGGATATAATCTCGTCCACCACCAGGTAGGGTGCTCACACCGTTGTTGTAGAGGTTGGCTGTAGCTGTCCAGGTAGACCCACTCCGCTTGAAGATGGCGACGTTGTCCACAGCGTTACTCATGCCGCCAGAGTTGGTACCTTCAATCGCTACAATCGCGTAGTCGGTAGTCCCGTCGTTGAAGAACGCAATTGTCCGCACAGAGTTACCGTTAGCCGTGTACCCTGAGAGGGTCTGTCTCGTCAGCGTAGGAGTGGCTGTCCCAAGGCCAGCAGTGGCATAGATATGGATACCGCCTGCACCACCAGTGTTCGGGTCGTCTAGGTTGGTCGATTTAGAGGCGATACCCAGATAGTTCCCGTTCTCACTCCACTGCACCGCACTGGATTCCCCTAGTCCTTCTCTTGTGGGTGGCTGGTCATAGATGGTGTTAGTTTCTTGTTGCCAGTTCCCTGCCGTACCGCTCAGGTAGTCCCACCGGAATGCGGGAAAGAAAGTGGTACTGATCGTAGACACCGCGATAGGGTGAATGTACAGCTCATTACGGCCAACACCTGTATCACTGATCGAGTCAGGGCTCCAGTTGGTGGAACCAATCAGGTAAACAGCTCTGCTGCCACCAGGAGATACAGCTCCACGTCTCCAGAACGCACCCTTACCCAGCGCAGCCATCTGCCGCGCAGTGGATACGTTAGAGTCCCACAGAGCGACATTGAAACCGTTCTGCGACATTGTGATCGCATTGAGGTTGTTGTCCACTTCGGACTCTACGCCGTGATCAATTGGGTAGCAGTGCCCACCGTACACGTTGTTCACCCAGTGACCCTTAGCGACCCAACGCTGGTTGCATCGTTCGAGCAGCATAGGGTTAGGGAACGCTGTACCGCTGAGATTGGCCCGTGCGGTCAGGAATGTGACCTTGTCTAGACCTGCAGGAGGTCCTTCAGTGGTCACAGCTCTGACGTTACGACGCACGTAGCGTCTAGCGACTGTGGTGTTAGACTCAGCACGTTCAATACCGCCGATCCATCTCTTCCACATCTCGCGGATGTTGCTCATGCTGAGTGGAGCGTCAGTGAAGGCTACGTACTCGACTTGACCATCAAAGAAGTTGGCCCCACCAGTGTAGCTGCCTCCGCTGTAAGTCGCCAGACCTCCAACACTCAGAACACCTGGTGCAACCATGTCTGCAATCCATCCAGGACTGCCTCCGGTAGTGTCTACAGTCTCCACTTCCTCGATCTGTCCGGACAGTCGGTGACCGTCCAGCCACACCTGGTACTCATCCTCAGTCACATCATACTGGAAGATGAGCATGTGCGTGACGTCGCTCGTCTGCACGTTCGGGCTCCAACCTGTACCACTGATGCGAGTGGCGAACTCGATGTTACGTGAGTTGGCTCCGCTGAGAAACTGTAGACGGCAACCCTCATCAGTTGCGATGAGAGCGATCTGCAGAAGCTCCGTGATCGGATCCGCCTCATCCTGGATAATGACCAGATTGGTAGTGTGGACCGTGTCTGGAGAGTACATCACAATGATCGCACCTTCGGTCAGGCTCTGGATGGCTGTGATGTTTTTCGTATGGAACTGCTCTGTAGTACCATCGAAGTCGATCTGGTACGTAGGGTCATCAGGGACCAGAGAGTCCTCGAAGGCATACCCAGGCTGTCGGTACACAGGAGTGCCTACAGCTTCCAGGTCACCCATAGTACCACTACCGGTGTTAGCCAGGTTCCCGGATGCTTCATCAAACTTGTATTCAGCGACTGGCTGAACTACAGTGTCCATGTAGTCGTAAAAAGCAGTCATTGTTATCCTAGTTCTACGATGCTGAGGACGGTGCGATCTCCGCTACCCAGGGTCTCCGCTTGAGAGGTCTCAGCTGTGACCTTCATAACCTGTCCAGCAGACAGGCTGACCACAGCCGTTACCGTTACAGACCAGTCCTTACTGTTGCTGTCCGCTTGGTTCGAGATGTTGTGGTTCACTACCGAGCTAGAACCTTCATAGATCTTGACTCGTAGCTCTTCACCGCTGCCCAAGGTGTCGGCAGTGACCGTAGCAGATACCAGCAGCTTAGCTCCATCAGAGCCAGCCGTGTAGGTGGTGCTAGACCATGTACCGCGTTGGAAGTTGTCGTAGTCCGTTGTGCCGAATGTGACGTCAGTCTCTGTAGCGGAAGACAGGGCCTGCGCAGATGCGGCAGACAGTCGGCCTTCTCCCAGCTGATTACCGATAGCGTTAGCCACGGAGATCTTCTTAACTGTGTTGCTGTCGTCAGTGTCAGAGATCAGCAGCTCGTCATCGTCAGCTGGTACTACAGCCAGCTCAGTCTCATTCGTGATGTCTACGTCGAAGGTACGGTCGGCAGACAGGTCACCTCCACCAGAGAGGCCAGCACCGGCTGTCAGGGTACGAGTCTCCAGTACCGCACTGGTACCGCCACCAAGGTTACCTGGGTCGATTGCGGCTTCCAGGTTGGCGAAGGTAATCTTCTTTGGTGCGTTAGAGTCGTCTACGTCAGCGAAGGCCAGGAAGTCACCAGCAGCAATAGCGGCAGCTGTCAGCTCGTTTACGTCCAGGTCAATCGTAGCGTCAGCTGATAGGTCGGTACCACCCACGCTGTAACTCAGTCCGGCACCAGCCGTCAGCGTGATCGCTGTCAGGTCACCAGAGCTGTTCAGAGTTGTGCCGTCGATCTCCAGACCGGTACCAACTTCCAGGAACGCAGTCGCCAGAGCGGAGTGGTCCCAGAAGAGAATACGGTCAGCACCAGGGGCAGCGAGAGCTTGGAGATCCTCCACGATACCAGCAGCATTCGCCGCCCAGGTTGTAACCCGGCCAGGGGTCATCACTACCGTGTTAGAGCTACCAGCTTGCGCTTCACTAGCGTCAGCAATAGAAGTTGTGTCGAACTTGGTTGCGATAGCAGCAGAGATCGCTGCCAGTTCGGCATCGATGTCGGATCCCTTGATGATCTTCAGCGGGTTACCCGTGCTCAGGGCATCCTTGGCGCTGTAGTCATTGATCTGGGTGTAGTCACTCATTAGGCGATTCTTCCTACCTTAGCGAACAGTTCCAGCTGCTGCAGGGCGAATTGGCCCTGTACGTTAGACTCCAGGTAGACCTTGTAGTACTGCCCTGTAGCCCGAGCGGGAACCTTAATGATGTTGAGGAACAGTCCACCAGACCATTCAGCCAGACCCCACTCCCCTACATTCCATTCGGAGACTACGGGGTCAACGACTTCAGCGTTGGCGAACTTGCGTCCTTCCTTGAAGTCTACAGCCCAGCTGAAGCTGATGTTGGTGTTGTTACGGACGAACAGGATAGATCCCAGACGCTTCAGCATCTTCAGTCTGTTCGCAATGTTCTCTCCCAGATCCAGCCACGGGCTGGCGTACTTGAAGTCGATCAGAGATCCAGCGTCAGAGTCATTCCCGTAGGTCCAGACTTGACCAGGCCCACCGAACAGAAGAGTCCCATCCCTGCGGACCTCCAATGCTGTCGGTGCCAACGTCCATGTAGTAGCTGGGAAAACCGTGTCCCCTTCTTCATCCCGAAAGGCGTTCTTCACATGGAAGATCCATGTCTTACTTACGTCGGGCAGGCTCAGTACGTAGAGCCCATCTTCCCCATAGTAGGAGGATTGTACTGTATCGGTTCCGTTGAGCCTGAAGTCACCCAGGAAATCATCCCGGACGTACTTAGAGACATTGGTCAGCGGGTTCGACTTCTCCTGGATCACGCGCCCCAGAGATTGAAGACCATTGCGCGAAAGGAAGACGATGTCGGCTTCACCAATGTGTTGAATTGTGTGCTGAGATTCACACCCCGTCCCCTGGATGACGTCGATGACGACGAGGTTGTCTGGGTCGATACCGAGCTGTGATCCGGTCCCGTCTTCCCAGATGACGATGTGGTTCTTACCGAAGACGATGAGGCGACCGTTGAACGCCGTGATAGCAGATACAACGTCCATACCGCCTGTCCATACATTGGACATATCAATCGTCTTAGAGTCCGCAGTAGTGTCCCAATCAGTCTCATCGAGTAGGCCAGAAATACGGATAGTCTGTCCGTCAGAGTCGAGACCCCAGACGCGACCATACCCAGCAAACCCCACACCATTGAAAATAGTAGGTGCAGTACCGCCAGACTCAACGACAGTAGCAAAGTTGCTAGCAGAAGGACGAACCACAGGCTTCTGCCCGTCTTGGAATCCAATAACCTTCTCGTTGAAGTTGTGGAAGTTCCATCTGCCGTCTGTGTCTGTGACTGCTCCAGAGATGTCGTTCCCTTCCGGGTCTGCCAGGTCATTCGCAATTCCACCGTCCCAGGCTACGATAGGTTCAACTACACCATCCCCCTGAATGTATTCGAAGATGGTCTTTACGTCCGGTAGACTGGTGATGTCAGTCGTTGTCGTCACGGAGTACCCGTTACGCGCAGCAAGACGCCCAGCATCGTCCACGACACAGTTCGTGGCCAGGGTCGCCCAGATCGGGTTCAGGATCGAACCCTTCTGCTGCAGGTTCAGCCCGGCAGAGCCAGGCGAAACCAGATCAATAGGAAGGAGCTGTCTAGACACTCACAAGTTCCGTGATGTTACCCGCTTCTGCATCGTCCCGAGAGACCGCAGTAGCAAGTGCTTCGTTGAAGCGTTGTTCGTTGAACTGACCGTTTGTACCCAGCTCTTCCCCACGCTCTTCCATCGCGTGCCAGACAGCACCGACGAAGATCGGGCGCACAGGGATCTTGATGATTTCACTCAGATCTGTGTCAGCGAAGCGTGCTTGGGGAACAGTGATGGTGAGCTGAATTGTGCGATCACCAGAGGGGCGGGGCCAAACGAACAGGTCCAGGCCATCCCCAGAACTGTTGTCCAGTGCAAAATAGGTGGGATCCTGACGAGTATCCGTGTCGATGGTGTCGCGGTAGATGAGTTCCGCCAGATCGATCTCAATAAGTGGGTCAGGGTTGTCCGAATCAGTGATATCGAACGCGAGTGGGATCACCTGGATGCGGTTCTGTTGGAAGATCCGGACTAGGCGAGACCGCTCGTTTGCGCCAGTTACCGTCCCAGACTGTGCTCCAGCCAGGATAGTGACATTGATCGTTTGTCGCAGGGCACGCCACTGGTGGGCATCCTCGACTTCTTCTTTCACATCATTGATGATGTCACCAACGAGCTTCTGGTAGTCTTCTGTCAGCTCAGTAGTGGAGCCGTCTAGCTCATCTTCTCCGAGCTTGCGCATGACGCGGTTCACAAGCTGCAGGTATGTTGTAGCCATTAAAGTCTCCCAGATAGAGGTTCGGAAAAGGGGACCCGAAGGCCCCCTATCCTAAGCAGCAGTTGCTTACGTAGTCGGAACTACGAAAGTAACGATGTTGCTGTCGCGCAGAACCTTAACGCCGTAGAGCATGTCTACAGTGAACAGGTCAGCCAGCCACTCCTGCTTGTATTGCGTCTGAGAGCGAACTCCCATCTGCTCTACGAGGAGCATACCGTCACGCTGGAACAGGATACCAGCTACGTTGTCGGCGTTGTTAGAAGAGTCGTCAACCAGCGGCAGCTGAGTTGTGACATAGACTTCTACACCGTACACGTTACCAACGATACCGTTGCGGATGGTGTTACCACCTGCACGCTCACCGACGAAGGCTTCTTCCGTGAAACGGGCGATACCTGTCAGGTCTTGCTTAACGATAGTTGGAACAACGTAGAAACGCTCAGCCATCGGCACGTCACCGTCGTCCAGAACCTTGATGTGAGCACGGATACCCGCATCAGAGATGTCTGTAGAAGCAGTTTCGTCCCAGACAGAACCGTCACCTTCGTAGATTGTGTCGAAGGTAGACGTTGTTTCCAGGGTGTTGGTAGAAGCAGTGTACACCAGAGACGCAGAGCCAGTGTTGAAGAACTCGACCAGGAGGTCGGTGTCAACCTGCTTAGCGATGGCATAACCACCGTCGTCAGTGTAGAACTGCCGCAGAGAAGCCAGCGCTTGCACGTCAACGATGTCTTCGATGAAGCGGCTGTATTCCTTGTGCTTGTCGATAGATACGACCAGTCCAGCATCTGCTCCGTGTTGGATCAGAGTAACTTGAGACTGAGCGCCTTTGTCGCTAGCAGAGCCACGAGTCGGCGTAGGGATACGGATAGTATCACCCTTCTTGCCACGGTGGTTGAGCTTGCGTACCAGGTTTGCTGCTACCAGGTTTTGTTTGTAGGCAGCGATCACCTCATCAGACCACAGCTCCGGGATGAAGTTGGGTACCTCAGTGGTGATAATGTGGTTAGTTCCTAGAGCCACGTCTTATCTCCTATTAGGGATTGGGTTGATTACTTCACCCGCCCTTCGAGATAGGCTTGCTGGATGTGCTGCTGATAGGCAGGATCCAGGTAACCTTCGGGATCTTCAAGCTTCTTCTTGATGATATCAGTCCGCTTGATAATCTCGCCCTTAGGCGCAGGTGCGTCTCCAGTAGCAGAGCCCTCGAATACGGGAGCTGTACTGCGTCTGGCTGGTGCTTGTCCTTCCGGATCACCGGAGTGGGACTCGTTTGCAGCCTTATACGAGTTGATCAGTTCGACCAGGGCTTCTTGGTCACCAGCGGCACCCATCTGGGCAGCACGCAGGCGGAAGGGGTCTCCCTTACAGTACTCGATGAACTCCTCAGAGTTCAGGATCTGTTGCGCATCATTGTGACGGACAGTCAGGCTTGTGCCAGACACCGCACCTTCCAGCGCTTGGATCTTTGAGTCGTACTCTTCTCGCAGCTTTGCTTCGCGTGTTTCGAAATACTTGCTAATGGTTGCTGTTGGATCAGCCAGGAGTTCTGTGGGGTCAATCGTGACTTCCTGCACAGGGTCCTGGGAACCTTCACCAGCAGCTCTTGCCTCTTCAATCTTGAGAAGACGGTCTGCCATGCCGCGCACTTCACCGAGTTCGTTAGCCATGCGGCTACGATCTTTCTCGGCGTTCAGGTACATCTCGTACACTTCTTCGGGGGACTTACCCTTCAGCTTGTCCGGAACCTCCGGGGCTGGGTTGTCGTCCTTCGGTGCTTCTGCTGCTGCAGCTGCGGTATGCTTTTCCAGATTCTCGTCTCTGGTTGGATCTACTAGAGCCATTGTAATCTCCTATCCCGCCCAATATGGGTTGTGGGTTTGAGTTTGATGAAGTGAAGGGGGAATTCTAGTCCGCCCCAGGCCGGGGACCGTAGTCACCATGTTCGGCCTTGGTCTTTTCTTCCTTTTCCTTCTGTTGGCGGTGCATCCTATCGAACTTGTCGATTGCTTCTGGGGATGCAGAGTGACCCTGGGCAAGGCTTAGCCAGTCAGGAGACGGGGCCTTCAGGATTACTCTCTCAGCTGTGCCCAGGCACTGAGTGCAGGGCATCGAGGTTTCGTCACTCTTGACGAAATGTTCTTCTACATGACCGCATCGTCGGCACTTGTAGTCGTGGAGGATCATACGAAAGCTTCGCCATCTCCTACGAGTGGGGCCTCTTCTGATTCTGCACGCTCTTGTACCGCTTGAGCGAACTCAAGGTTGAGTCGGTCAGGGATGTTGATGACTTGGACCAGCCCATCTCGCAGGCCGCGAGCATAGTTGTATTGGTCCCAGCTTTGGGCGTTGTCTAGCACACCGGCTAGGCCCTCAAGCTTTTCAGTGATGTCCTGGAGGATGATAGCCCATCCAGGAGATCCTAGTGTCGATTGGAGCTTGCCAAAGGTCTCCTTTTCGGAGTCAGTCAGCTTCTCCCACAGGTCTGGTTGCGTATCCATAGTATCTCCCGTTACTCATTGTTGTTGGCCTCTCGTGCGACACGCTGGCGTTCAACCTCGACACGAGCTGCGTCGATCTGGTTGCGCTCAGCATCGAGCTGGAGGTCTTGTGCTTGCAGATAGATCTTCTGCTCAGCTACGCTGGCTTCTCGCTCAGCTTTCTCTGCTTCGGCCAGGAGCTTGCGCGTCTCAGCCTGCAGCTTGTTGTTCTTCAGAATCTGTTCGGTCAGAGCCTGTTCAGCGGTTTCAGCTTCGAACTCACGCAGCTTCTTGGCGTGTGCCTCTGCTTCTGGGTCAGGCTGCAGAGCCTGCTCCATCGCTGCCATGATCTCTGCCTTATTCACTACAGCAGACATCTCCATGATGCCTTGAGCTACAGCAACCTTTACCTGAGGGTAATCCTCTGGCAGCATGGCCATGAGCTGCGTCAGGTTCAGCTGCTCGACTTCGCGAGCAACGATACCCAGGGTAGCCTTGACCAGGAATTTGGTGTCGTTGAACGGGTACCGCGTCTGGTTGTACTGCAGATATCTCCACGCTGTCTTCTTGATCAGCGGCTGCATCAGTTGACGGTCTACGTTCTGGATCGCTCTCTTGCTTCGCTTGACGAAGGCTCCCATGAGCATGGATCCGGCATTCGCAGCATTCCCGCCTGAAGCGGTCTGTCCACGAAGTACAGAAGCAGTGTCAAACGCTCCAGTACCCATCTGAACCATCTCTTGTAGTTCGCGAGACTGGTTGAATGTGTTAGGTTCGAGGTTTCCGATCTGGACAGGTCGCAGGATCTCATCCGGGTTCCCTTGAGTCAGCCATACCTTACCGGGTTTGACCTCTGGCTTGAAGCCACGGGGAATACGTCCGGCATCGATTCCAAGCATAGGGGCAGAGACAAAGCCCAGAGCGTCAGCACGACTGCGCATCTCTGCGTCCAGAGCTTTCTGTGGGTTGTAGCCTTTCTCACTTACACCTCTTCCCCAGAACCTACCTGGGACCTTATCCCAGCTGAAAGACACAACAGAGCGGTCCTTCATAGTAAACGGATTGATGATGGCACGCAGGAGGACACCATCATTCGCGTAGGTCACGATAGCCTCTACTAGAGGACCAGATGAGCCTGTTGCACGCCCTTCAGCGTCCAGGAGGTCATCAACCGCTGTAATGTTGCGTTGAGCCCGATTCAGCAGCTCCAGGGGAACCTTGCCGTGGTACTCGATCACCTGGGTGACGTCAACATCAGTTTTACCAGCAGCAGTTGGCTCTTCCTGGCTGTACACATCCCGAGGGATAGGAGAGCCGCCCAGATAAGGGAGGGCACGGTCATCATAGATGCCACGCTCGATCTTCTCTAGGACTGCGTGCGTAGGCGTCTTGTGCTCGAAAGCAATACCGAGCATCTGCTGGATGTTAGAAGCGGAGCTGTCCGGGATGACCTGGTCGGGTCTGTAGCTTTCCCAACGAACCACGAACCGTGAGTCGTCTTCGGCTTCCAGGGCACCGTTGGCCGGGTTCCGCTTGAGCTTGCTGCCAGGGAGGATCTCAGTGTTGATCTTGATGGTACCCTGACCGAAGATAGCCGCGTTCGTCACAGCTTCAGAGATCACAGACTTACCGTCTACCAGCTCGATGTCTTCCAGGAGCTGGTCACGCATCAGCGTGGCGTCCATCTTCTCTTCGTCAGCGATATCGTCAGCGATGTCAAACCAGACTTCGCGAGACAGGACAGCTTCTTCGATTTCAGCTACCGAGGTCTCAATGGCTTGAGATAGGGCAGGGGCGATCAGTCGAGAACGCTCAGAGGACTTGTTCTGATCCTCGATACTCCACTGGCCTCTCCACAGTCTCCAATACTCTTGCCACAGCGCATCGTAGTACATGCTGCGGTGGTCCCGCCAGATACCAACACGATGGACTACCCATGCCACAAGTTCCCCACCAGGGAGCAGTGCCGCCTTGTTCGAATCATCGGCGGAATCAGGAGAGTCAATTAGAATCTCCTGTCCTTGTGTACTGACTTCAGCCATCTACTAGTATCCTGAAATAAGGTCCTGTGGTTCCCACTCTTCAATCTCATCGAGTGCGATGTAAGAGGTCTGGGCTAGCTGGTCCACATACGCGAGAGCGTCAGGTCCGTCGTCGTGAGAGAGTGGGTCACCGAGATCGGCGCACTGGTCCAGGAACCACTGGTTCCATTCACCCTTTACGAGCTTGATGTGTCCTCGCTGGGCTCGACCTTGGAGCGCCCAGACGATGCGATCCAACTTCTTTGTGTTGCCGTGCGAGAGTGGGTGCGGATTCACATACCGGTTCAGATCCCGCATGTAGTCCTCAAGATACGGCCATACCGCATTCATGAGGGCACCCTTTTCAATACCGAGCTGGCACCCTTGGTAGCGGCCAGCCGTTCTCATGATTCTTAGGGCTACTTCGCGAACGTCCCAGTGTCCGTGCTGCATGTCTAGCACGTACCAGGTATCGTTCCCAGCCCAGGTGGTGCAGATGACCGTCTCGTCAGAACGAGGAGTGTGCTTGCCATCAGACTTGGCGTACCCAGCAAGGTCCACAGTCACAATAATCTGACCGTATCCCTCTGTGTGGCCAGGTAGGCCATCCACAATATCGAACCACTCAGGCTTGAGGTGTTTGCCTGCTCCAGAGACGAAGCTAGCCTCCAGCTCCTGGCGTACCGCCTCCCGCGACAGGTTACCAGTCATCATCGACTGGATTTCCTTCGGATTCAGGAACGGGTTGTCAAGGGACTTGAAGTGGAAGCTTTCCCAGTCGTCCCAAGGGTTGGGATCGAAGTTCTCAGGGTTGGGCTTCTCCACCGCGTTGATGAAGAGCTTCCAGAAGTGGTTCTTGCCCTTAGGCGTACCGATGAAGAGGGCTTCCCCCTCAACGTCACCCAGAGCAGGACGGATGATGAGTTCCCAGACTTCAGGTTTCATATCAGCGTACTCGTCGAGTACAACGTAACTGAGACCGATACCCCGGAGGGAATCTGGGTTGTCAGCACCTTTGATGTAGATCTTTCGACCAGAGACAAGTTCGAGCCAACCATCGTTGACGTTCTCTTTCGCGATTAGCCCACCCTGGTTCTTGTAACCCAAGATCTCGCGAAGCTTGGGCCACATGACACGTTTGGCCTGATCGAAAGTTGGAGCGATGTAATATACACCATGCTCCGTGGTCAGGTTGTAGCCTGCGTAGTTTGTGCTGGCTAGCGCATGGATCGCCAGCATATACGCCGCAAAGTGCGACTTTCCAAACCTACGACCCGCTGCTACCACCTTGAATCGGGCAGGCGAATTGTAGATCTCCACCTGACCGGGATGCAGGCGGACTTGGAACTCTCCCGTTCTTGCCGCCATGTTCTTCCTTAGTTAGAAGATTGTGCTCTGTTGAAAGCCTTCTTGGCAGCGTTTAGTGCTGTGCGATTAGAAGCCTTGCGGCCAATGGTCTTGTCTGCGGCAGCTCTTGCAGCTCCCTTGCCAGTAGTCTTGGCTCGATCAAGATCCTTCAGCCTACTCTTAGCGTAATCGCTCAGCTCGACTGGACGACGCTTCGGCATTAGTTCTTCCCCTTACCGCGCCAGGTTGTCTGGTTGTCGGGCTTACCTGACTTGCCTTGGAATTGTGCCGGTGCACGACGAGGAGCAGATGGGGCCTTGCCCACCAGCTGTGCGCCACCGCTCTGGTCTACTTGGTGCTGGTTGGTAACCTTACCACCTGTGCTCATGATGTTTCCTCTTGGTCTACGATTTCACCTTCGAAGATGTCCCCATCTTCCTTTTCAGGCTGTACCGTGAAGTTTTCGATAGTGATTTGGATTTTGTTGCCGCTCTCATTCACGTCCTCATCCACCTTAGCGCTGGACAGGACCTTGTCGAGGATCAGCTTGGCAGCAGCCACGTTTCCGTTCTGTGCCTCTGCGATCATCGATACCACAATGGCATTGATGTCGTTCTTCTGGAGCCCCTCTCGGATAGCTAGTTCGAGATCCTGCTTGAGAGCAGTAATCTTGTTCTTAGCGCCCAGGGGACGACCCTTGGGATTGCCGCTTACACCCTTGGGCCATCGCCCCTGGTTGTCTCGGATCACCTCCTTAGTTGAGTCGCTCATCTCTCTCCCTATCGCCCAGGAACCAGCGCTCTGGCCAGCCTGCGGATAACAGCAGCTAGTCGGAACGATCCGATAGCTGGCTTAATAGTATATTCTTTCCGGCCTTTGATGTACCGGTGGTACCACTCCCCTTTCGACCGTGAAAAGAGGAAATCTTGTGCTTGAGAAGCCGGGAAACCACCCCAAATGTACTCTGGGTAGCCCTGCTTGCCTCTGAAGACGATTCTCAGCTCCGAAGTGAGGGGATCGTACCCTACAACCTCGATAGCGCTCGACTCAGGAGTCTCCCTGTACACGAGAGGCATTATAGTCCTCCAGAGCCTGGAGTTCGGGTTCTGTCAGCCACTCATCGATGAGCAGCTCCTCTTGATCCTCCTGCACCTCAATGGGACGGGCAGGATCAGACCTCAAGATGACCTCAATTGCTTCGGCGTGTGGGTGCCGGTGTTCCGAGGGCATTGTTTTGATCTGTGTTGATGTTGGGGATCTTAGAGGCTTGTCCGTGGGTAGGACTAGGGGAGGTCTTGCCGAGGGCAATATTGGGAGACTTGCCTTGCTGGCTGTCTGTGCATTGGCCGGACTTATTCATCGTCATCCTCATCTTCTTCACCCCATTCGAACTCGAATCCGTCTCCTTCGAGACATTCGTAGATCGCATCGAGATGCTCATTGAAAGTCATGGTGTCTGTTTCGCGCTTGCGGTTGTAGTAGTCCGTCATGATCCCTAGCATCAAGATGTGCAGGCCAAGGACTTGAGGAGACTCATCAAACAGCCTTGCCAGTTTCAGATGCTTCATCACCAAGTCATCTGGAAACTGGTACGGGGACTGCTTCATGGCATTGAGGAACTGTTCCTCTAGATTCACGCGACCTCCTATTGTGCGGTCGGACGCTAAACTGGTTGGATATTCTCCGCAGATAATGCGTCGAATAGAAGGGGTAATCTCCGCATATTCGCCGCATGTGTACACAATATACTCATGTACGTTAATAATGGACAGAGCCGGGAAGTGTACACCGGTGTTGGAGCCCCAGCACGGAATCGAACCGCGTTCTCCTGTTTACAAGACAGGGCATCATCCGGATAAATGTTTCAAGGGCCTTTATTCCGCCCCCGCCAATTTGTTGGCGAGGTGCTTCCTTCGGAGCGATAGGGAGGCTCCGCAGTAGATAGTTGGTCTGGATTCCTGGATTCGAACCAGGTCCCCCCGCTTCCAAGGCGGGTAGCTTAGCCAATTTGCCCTAACCCAGATTGGTACTCCCCCCAGGATTTGAACCTGGACGACCTTCCGGTCACCGACTTCTGAGGACGGCGTGTCTGCATTCCACCAGAGGAGCGAAGAACTAAGGGGACTGGAACCAAACTGAGCGCTTGGAAGTCCCCTGATGTCTGTTGGAGAGACAGACGATCCTAAGGTAACTCTCTATATCTAGTTCAGACCGGAGTACTTAGGTCTGAACAATCGGCTGCTGTGCAGCCCCTAGACGTCTAGATCGGCCCCCCAAGGGGCCTCTGCATGTCTGTCGCTAAAGTAATCGCTCCAGACTAGATAAACATTACTCCTATACAACAATGATAGGAAATATGTCCAATTTTTCAAAGAAATGAGCAAACTAAATTGTTACAGAGTCTCTGAAATCTCCTATTTTCCCTTTGGGAACAAGGATTTACCCTGTAACAAAAGAATTTTAGACTCTGGTCTAATATTTCAAACAAAACAGGGTTGATTATGTATAGTGAAAACTAGGAAAACTTCAAAGACCGGTTGAAAAATCAGGTCAGACCCCTAAATCGGCTAGATCCAGCATTTTCTCTGTGTCAAGACTTGACTTTCCCCCCTAACTATGGCCTGTTTTTCTCTATTTCGTGAGATTGTGTGGCTACCGAACTAAATCCCGCCCCATATAACCGGATGCCCTATGCTTATAACTAAATGATCTAAGAAAAAACTTGACACGAGGGACAGAGTGTGGCACGAACATCTATAACTAAAAGTTATAAGCTTATAACAAATCGGTATTAGACATCCTCGCTCATTGCTGTATAATGGTATGTATGAGTTGGGATGACTCACCTTCTGGAGACAGTGCCAGGGGGGTCCACGAAGATGTGTCGGACGGGCCACGAAACGGTCAGGGAGAATCAGGCTCCCGGAAGAATGGATCTGCAAAGCGCGATCCACAGTTTGATAGGTGACTATCTGCTGAAACCTGACGTGCAGCTAGAGGTGTGGTGCTCTAGCCATCCTCCCAAGAGGGGATGTGGATGAAATCCGGTGACGGGTGATTCTGGGATGTTCGCTTGCGTGCATTGTGGTTTCCGAAGGTAACGGATCCATCTCCACATCTCTGGCGTAGGTTGAACCATGAGCAGGGCAGGCACGGGACGTGCTGGGAGCTAGTGAGTGGGCAGTCCAGTTATTGGGCTTGGGAGTGATGCACCGAGGTGATTAAGCCTACTGGGTGATATAAGTATATCTCTCCTAAAGCCTACTGATGAGCCGAGAGGCTATGCTGGGTGACCGGCATAGACAGGGTGGTTCCTGTCGAAACGAACACAGGCATGTGGAGAGTGAGCACTGTTCGGAGTCTATGACTCTGGATAGTGGACACTCTCAATTGCGTTTAGGTAACCAAAGGAGATGCAAAGCAATGAGCATTATCAAGATATCTGACGACGTATGGTATGACTTCGAATCTGAGCACGCCTACTATGAAGACGACGCTGAACTGGTGTCTGATTCTGACTATCCGCCTGTCTACGCCACAGCTGAGGAGCTGGAGGTGCTGCAGGATCTGGGTCTGGTTGTAATCGAGCAGGAGGTCTGAAATGACTATCACACAACGTCACAAGCTGCAAGAAGCCGTCATGGTCTACAATGTACAGGCTGATCAGCGGTTCCGTAGAGGCAATCCTGCGGACGCTCGATCACTCTGTGCCTACTGGATGCGACAGGCTAGGAAATTGCGAGACGGCGATCTGGTTCGGATCGCTGCTAGCTGCTAAGCTGCCCCGCTTCGGCGGGTCTAGGTAACCAACGGAGATATAGCACATGATGCTACTGAACTACGATTCAAAGAAGCAACTCAAAGAGTCCATCGGCCAGCCGCTCCGCTACACTGAAACCAGCATATTTGGTCCGGAGTACACGGATAACGGCACATTCGTTGGGGCTCGACGTCCTCACCTACAAGGTGGGGGTCGGGAGTTCTTCGCAGAAGTCACCATGAAGGATGGCAAGATCGCCGCAGTCAAGTGACTCACGGGCTCAGGCCCGTCTAGGTAACCAACAGGAGATGTACAATGTGCATATTTGAGAAGATCGCAGCAAAAAACTCAGCTATTGAATCAGCCGACGATATCCATACAGTGATATGGTTTGGTGATGATTCTGGTGGGTTTGTGCTCGCGAAGCATGCAGGCCAGTTCGCTACATGGGCAGTCGCTGCGCATGATCTCTCCAGCTACTGGGGACACTACGGTCTGTCACTGCGTGAAGCACAGTTCGATCTAGTTGACCGTGCCTACGGCATGGAGCAGCTGCTCGACCAACCGGTGTCAGTCTAATGGACATCGTGATGGCGGTCTGGTTCTGCGCTTCAATCCTACTGCTCGCCCTCGACTGAGGGCGTTTAGGTAACCACAGGAGA
>Ga0180438_10001629_pt1 | contig 39547 bp, 41 predicted proteins | sample SS_ome_12_FD_132455 | JGI IMG/M metagenome (GOLD analysis project Ga0180438, IMG submission 132455) | Hypersaline lake sediment archaeal communities from the Salton Sea, California, USA - SS_3_D_2 metaG | ecosystem: Environmental > Aquatic > Non-marine Saline and Alkaline > Hypersaline >... | reverse complement strand
TATTATTTGTAACCTGTTTTACAATTCGATGGATATTCGTACCGATTTCAGCTGTGTTCTTATCCCATTTTTCATGTAAAACATAAGATAAAACCTCTCTAAGGACTTTTTCAGCCAACTCTTCATTATCAGTACACATATTCGCTGCTTCTAGAGCCTGTCTTATAAAACATGGAATGCACTCTAAACGTCCTTTCACCACATTTTCACCATGTGATCTATCAATGCAAGGTAAGTACTTTGAATGGATAACATATTTGATTATAGCGTGTAGCTAACTTAATCAATACAATTATGCTTGTGTGCATTTTATTTTGTTGTCTGAAGAGAGCTAGCTAATTACGGTTTTCAAGAAATATTTAAAAGTATACAAAGTGCGCGGTGCATCAAAAGAATTATAGAAAAATAGTGAAATCTTCAATTTAGAAATAGGATTGGGAAAAGAACGAGAAGTGCAGAAAGAGCGCGCCCTAAAGAATGCAAGAAGTCATTGAAATGAAAAACGATCACTAATATCCTATTTTTTCTTTTTATATAGTCGAACTGCATCTTTTAAAGATCTTATGGCGATGGTTATACACTCATGTTTTGGCAAGCTTTTATTCCCTTCTTTCAGAAATTCCATAATATCACGCATAGTTAATTTGCCTGCTTCTTCAAGCGTTTTACCTTTTACAAATTTGGTTAATGCAGATGCCGAGGCAACAGCGCCTGGACAACCATTAGTTGTATACTTTGCATCCTCTATTATGTTCCTATGAATTTTCAAATACGTGTCAACCTGATCCCCACACGATCCGGTAAAGCTCCCAACTATGTCTGCATTGTTTTTCAATGGATCACCTTCAACAAGAAAATTTTTCCGATGCCTAAAAAATTCTATTGCTTTTTCTGAAAATCCTTCTGCCCTTAACCACACTATAACTGATTCTTCAACTTTTCTCAGTCTTTTGAGTTCCTCAAATTCCATTTCACTAATTATAGGGATAATATCACCTCTTAGCGCGCGCTACCCGTGTATCGAGGATTCACTTAAACCAGATTCCTGCCAAATAAAATTTTATTTATTTTAGTAGGATTCTTGTTTACGCTCAACGTTTCGGACATTTCAGCTAACTTTATCAAATTACGTGCTCACTAATGTTTCTAATGTTTTTTATTACTTATTCGCGAGAGTGAGCGATTTGAGTTAACCTATGTCTAATCCTTGTATGAGATGATGTAGATCTGATGCTATGTTTTCACCTGAATATCCGCCTTCTAACACTCCGAAAACCTCTATTTCAAGATCTTTAACTCTTTTACCGATTTCTCTGAAACAATTGGAAGTTAAATCCAATGAAGCAAGGTCTCCTTGGTGGGCATCAAATCCAGCCGAAATTCCAATTATCTCTATATTCTTCATATCGACGTGGGTCAGCGCCTTATCCAACGTCTTAAGATACAATTTATCACCCGTTCCCGGGGGTAATGGAAAATTGAAACAGTTTATTTCTGATGTTAGGCCAGTACCTGGAAATTCTGGGACTAGGTGGAGTGAAACATATGTAACTTTTGGGTATCCAGCGAAAATCTCCTGGGTACCGTTTCCGTGATGTCCATCTATGTCCAATATTAAAGTTCGCTGATTGATATGCTTCACAGCTATAGCCATATTATTGAAATAACAGAATCCAAGAGTTGATGCGCCTAGGGCTCTTCCATTTTTGCCTGCATGGTGTCCGGGTGGTCTAAGCAATGAGAAACCCTTCATGTTGGCGGCCAGCAGTGCGCCTCCAGCCGATAGACTTGCATATCTATAGATATTCTTAGAACCAGGTGTATCTGCATCAAAGAATCCCCCTCTCTTAACCCTTTCAACCCAATTCTTAGAGTGGACACGTAAAAGATCTTCCTCAGATACAGGTTCAGGTTCTACAAAACTATACCCCATTTTTTTCAGAATTTCACTAGCTATCTTAACTCTTTCAGAGGTTTCTATATGTCCAAAATACGAGTAATCTAAACAATCCTCTGAAAAGATTATTTCCATCTACCGCACCACATAATTTCTAGACATCAAATGTTAAACTCCGCTATATTAAAACTGGAACTAACAGGCGCACTTCACACTAGTGCGCGCTAATAGTGAGATTGGGGTTAGAATAATAGTGTAGGAGTATGCGCAGATTAGTATTCACGATGACTGATGATCCTAAAGCTAGTGTGCTTACCTCAGAGGAGAGTAATAATAACTAGTATACCGATATGGATTTGCACTTGGCAGATATTTATAGACTGAGTGGGATTCGAAATGTTTTAGCGCGCGCTATTCTGGAATCGGGCTCAAAATTCTCGTAAATTAAAAATTGGATGCTCCAGCGCGCGCGCTTCAAAGTCAAACCATAGTCTGCATTATATCGACCTTGTAGCATTCTTATCTGATAATCTATTTTCTATTATGAGTTTAATGCTGTTCTTACTAATTGATATTTCAATGTGTTACGAATATAATGAATATGTTATTGAATTGAAATCGAAGCACTCATTTTCCTTAAAATATTAGAATCGATCCGATTGAATATATCAATGCGGTAATTAAAATGGCTGTTATCAAGGAAGTGATAAAGCTGAGCATGGTCCATTTCAAGCTGCGAGTTTCTTTCCAGATAGCCCAAACAGTAACCAAACATGGAAGATATAACATATAGAAGACAAGAAACGCATAAGCACTAAGAAAAGACCAACTTCCAGAAATAAATGCGAAAACATTTTCAGATTCCATTAGACTTGTTTGCAGTCCGTAGGTCATAGCTAGAGAGGGTATCACTATCTCCTTTGCCGGTAAAGAAAACAGTAAAGCTGTAAGCATTTCTCCATCCAAACCTAATTTTTGGCCTAAAGGCGCTAAACTGTTTACAAGTATACCTATTGCGGTATTCTCAAATGGCTGTCCTTGGGGCATATTGCCCATCAGCCAGATTAATAGAACTGCTGGGGCGGCGATCAATATAGCCCTAACCATTACATGCGTCACTCTATCTGCAAGTGTTCGCCATATAACTTTGGCAATCTGAGGTCGTCTATATGGCGGTAATTCCATCATGAAAACAGATGACTCATGTCGAAAAAATATCTTGTTCAATATGAAAGTAACTAGGAAGTAAGCAGCCAAGCTAATTATTATGAGTGAGAACATGACCCATAAAGCATGGTTGCCAAAAAATAGGATAGCCAGTGCTATGCCTGGACCGAATCTACCATTACAGATTATTAGTGGACTAGTAATAATGGAGATGAGTCTATCCTTCTCGTTACTAATGATCCGGCTAGACATCACACCTACAACATTACAACCATAACTCATCATACCTGTGAGACATTGCTTCCCCTGCGAGCCTAACGCTTGCATTACTTTATCGAGATTGAAAGCAACCCGAGGAATAAAACCGAAATCTTCCATCAAAGCAAACAATACGAAAAATATTACCATTGGAGGCAGCATAACTGCGATAACTGTGCCAATTCCGAAGACTAAACCATCAATTAATAATCCAATTATCCACCATGGAACGTTTAAACTTTCGAGCAATAATTTGCCGTTATATGCTACTAAATTAAACCAATACGCTAACATGTTTGAAGGTGCACTTGAACCTTCAATAGTAATCCAGAAGATCGCTAAGAACACCGCAAACATGATAGGCCATGCCCAAAACCTATGTGTGACGATCCTGTCGAGTTTTTCAGTTAGAGTAACCCTTTCCTTATACAGTCGTCGAATAGTCTTATGAGCTATTTCATGGCAAGTTGCATATCTTCGTCGAACAATCTCTATCCTAGAATCCGGGGTCATTTTTTCGCCTAACAGTTGAGCCATATCAAAAATTTTGGTAAGACTGAGTGTTGACTTAACATCTGGCTTTGCCGATTTCTTAATTGAGTCTTCGCTAACCATAATGGAAGAAGGCAGTCTATTGGAGCGAAAAGCTGAACTGATTTCTACGTCGTCTTCTAGAAGCTTCAGAGCTAACCATTTACTTCTGCCGTCGATACCGATAGAATAAATCTCTCTCTCGAGTTTGTATATGGCACGTTCTAATGTTAAACCATAATTGACTTGAATTGGGTTTGTCTTTATTTTTTCTTCGCTTACAGCTATTGTTTTGTGGAGTAGTTCATCAATACCTGTTCCCTCTTTTGCGATAGTAGGTATTACAGGTACTCTAAGTTTTTTTTCTAGAGTAGAGATGTCAATTGTAAATCCTTGCTGTTGAACTTCGTCCATAAAATTTAGGGCTATAACTACTTTGTTTGTAATTTCAAGAATTTGAAGAGTTAAGTTTAGATTACGTTCTAGAAGGGTGGCGTCTACAATGATAATTACTACGTCAGGTTCTCCTTGAATGATAAAATCTCGAGCAATTACTTCTTCGGGCGAATGGGCGGATAGACTATACGTTCCAGGTAAGTCGACGACTGTAATTTTTTTATCTTTGTAAGAGAGGTGTCCCTCTGCTTTTTCGATGGTTTTCCCTGGCCAGTTACCAGTATGTTGATGTTCGCCCGCCAACGCATTAAATACGGTACTCTTACCCACATTAGGGTTACCTGTTAAAGCAATCAGGACCTTTGATTTTTTCACAATTTGGTTATAGTCCAATCACGTTGCTACCTGCAATTTAATATTAGAATTTTCTTTGTAGATATTTGGAGGTATCTAGTTCTCCTGAATTCTTTTTATCCATATCTTGTTTGCTTCATGTCGACGTAGAGAGATTAATGCTCCTTTGATTCGGAATTCGATTGGGTCTCCCAGTGGTGCAATTCTTACAGTTTCGACTTTGCTTCCGGGGACTAAGCCGATATCAAGTAAACGTCGTATAGACTTGCCAGATTCATCTATTTCTGTGACCGCCCCTTTCTCTCCAGCTAATAGTTCACCTAGCGGTATAGCTTCTGGAGGGGTTTCTACTACAAAGATTTTTTCAGCAGTTTCAGGAGCCAACATATGTTGAAGGTGTTGACTGTGAATCAGCATTCGGTTAGGTTCTTGTTTAATGATGTTTAGTTTAGCCCCTGCAACTAGTCCCATTGCGATCAGTTGTGTGAATAATGCTTTCGGTTCATCCTCTACATGATCTATCCTAGCTTCTCTATTGGAAGGCCATTGAGTAAGCGGTATTCCTTTTTCTTCTTGAATTTCACCGTTCGCGCTGGGAATTACATCGCCATGAGGGTCACGTTTTGGATGCCCAAGATTAGCTTCCATCTCGTTAATCTTTTCCGCTGTGGTAAAATGTTCATACTTGTCAGCCTCGTCATGAATATTCTCTATGTCTATTCCTTTATTCGCCAGATGACTTTCCCATATTCGATGAGCTCTAATTATCTGAAGAGCCTTCTGTTCTCCAAAATTAGTAAGTTGTAAACTGTTTTCTGTTTTTTGGTTAACCAAGTGTTTCTTAATCATCTTATCGGAAAGAATTTTAGCTTCGTCAGGCGATATTTCTAAAACATAGATTAGGTCACTAACTGATATAGGATGTTTTGCTACCCCAAATTCATAAAGTTGCTTAATGCAATCTTCTAAATAGATACGGTCAACTTCCTTATGATGTTTCCAAATAGAGAGAATCCCTCGTTGAGGCCAGAAAATAATTATTGAAAGAAAAATAAAGATAATTAATAATGCAATAATGTATGACCAGTTAGTTGTGATTTCTATTAATGTCACGATACATCAATCTCAATATTAGGTCATATCACATAAACTATTCTCACATGAACGCGCACACTTAATCGGTATGACTATGCTTTTTTTCCGGATTTCTTAATGATTCCGATCTTTGATCTGAAAATTTTTTTACAATTCCTATGATCGACATGTCTTTTGGTAAATAAAATATTTTAATCGCGGAATCTCTAAGAACGTGAAATGGTCCTTGGGCAATTTCCTTAGTTATGAGTACATCGGTTTTATTTTTTATTAGGAAATTTGCTGCAACAATTCCTTTTCCCTTTTCAAAGCTGATACCAGGATTCTTTAAGATTCGCCAATCTACTGTTTTCTTACCTTCAACATCTATTAATACAAAATATTGGGCATTTCCAAAATGGCTGCTTATTGTTGAATCAAGACCCATTTTTGCTGTATAGGAATAACCAGTTTGTAACGGTCCTTCTTCTCAGGCTCTATATGCATAATTAGAGAGCCCATATCCTTCATTTCTGATTTAACCTTATTCTCGACTTAGCGCGCGCGCTATTCTCATTGTAGTCGACATTGTTCAATTAGAAGTTACCATACAAAATAAGTATGATAGTCCCTACTCCTGCCAGCATTAAGAGGAATTGTTGAATAGGATGCTGGAAGCCAATTTTACCATGAAGTTCAGGCATCAAATCTGCTAACGCAATGTATAGAAAACTTGCCGCTGAAAAGGCCATTACATAAGGTGTAGCATAATGGACAATATCTAATGCATAATATGCTAAAATTGCACCTGGTAAAGTACATAGACTGGATAACGTGTTCAGCAAAAAAGCTCTTCTCCTTGAATATCCTCCATGTAAGAGAATTGCGAAATCTCCAACCTCTTGAGGAATCTCATGCGCGATAACTGAAAGACCAATGACTATTCCAACTGGTATTGAGGCTAAAAAGCTTGCAGCAATTACAATACCGTCTGTAAAATTATGAAATGCATCTCCAACTAGAATCATTGGGCCTGCTGTCCCGTGTCTTTCACATTCTTCATTATGACAGTGACGCCAGATTAGTAGTTTTTCCAGTGAGAAGAAGAAAATGATACCTATCAATAATGCTGACATAACTTGTATAGAGGAAATATATTGTAGAGATTTTTGCAGGAGACCTAGCAAGGCTGCAGCAAGAAGTGTTCCTGTAGCGTAAGATATTAGATAAGATACAAGTATTTTCTGAGTCTTCCCTCTGATGAGAAGAAAAACTGCAGCCGCTACAATTGCTCCTATGCTACCGAGTATACTAAATACTATTATCCAACTAAGCAACATAACAGTTTCCTGCTAAGTTTCTGTTGTGTTATATTGAAAAGTATTTTGAAAACTGTGGATCGATACAGTTAAACGATTTTTTATTCCTCTGAAACTGAAATAGCGTTGACAGGATAATTTTTAGCTATTTTTTGAACATCTTCAATTATTTCATCATTGAAGTTTCCTAGAGATACACTATTGTTCGTTCCATTCACAACCTTTGCTTTTCCTTCTGCAGCCTCTTCGAAATGAATAGTATCAGTAGCGCGCGCCACTTAGTAAAGATATTTAGATTAAAATTCTTATCATACTTGAAAAGAAATGTCGAAATTCGAAGATAAAGCAAAGATGTGGCACAGATTCTATAAGGGAAAGTTGTCCATTATCCCTAAGGTTTCCATCAGGTCGTTAGAGGACATTGCTGTTTGGTATACTCCAGGAGTAGCATATCCATGTATAGAGATAGAAAGAAATCCTGAAAAGATCTTTGAGTATACGGGTATTGGCAACTTTGTCGCAGTCATAACTGATGGTTCAAGGATACTCGGCCTTGGTAACATAGGAAAGGCTGGGCTACCTGTAATGGAGAGTAAATGCCTTCTCTTCAAATACTTTGGTGATGTGGATGCATTTCCTATATGCCTGTCAACACAGGAACCTGATGAGATAGTGCAAGCAACGAAGTGGATCGCATCTTCATTCGGAGGGATAAATCTAGAGGATATTGCCACCCCCAAGTCTTTCTACATATTTAAACGGCTGACTGAGGAACTGGAAATCCCAGTTTTTTACGATGACTACCAAGGAACAGCTATAGTCGTTCTTGCAGCTATGTTGAACTCCCTGAACATTGTAGGAAAGAAGCTAAGTGAACTACGTCTGACTGTTGTGGGTTCTGGTGCTGCTGCATTAGGCTCAACCAAACTACTAATAGAAGCTGGAGTAAAGGCTGGTAAAATCATTATGGTGGATAGCAAAGGAATAATCTACGATGGAAGAGAAGACTTAAACAATCACAAATCAGAAATGGCGAAGATAACGAACAAAATTGGAGCCAGAGGCAATATTTGTAATGCGCTTGAAGGAGCCGATGTTGTAGTCGCTCTATCTAGACCAGGGCCAGGAATAATAACGGGCGATATGGTATCATCGATGGCTGACAAAGCAATAGTGTTTGCATTGGCCAATCCTATTCCAGAGATATTGCCTGAAGATGCAAAGAAAGCTGGAGCAAAGATAGTCGCAACAGGTAGGTCAGACTTCCCCAACCAAGTTAACAACTCAATAGGGTTTCCAGCAATCTTTCGAGGAATATTAGATGTACGAGCAAGAGGAATAAATACAGAAATGTTGTTAGCAGCAGCTCACGAAATGGCAAAGCTAGCTGAAGAACAAGGCATAAAGGAAGATCACATATTGCCCACAATGATGGACTCAAGTTTATACCCAAGAGTAGCCGCTGCCGTAGGAGAAGCTGCTATTAAGACAGGATTCGCCAGAATCAAAATCAGTTACAAGGAATTAAAGGAAAATGCCGAATATAGAATATTGAGGTCTCAGCAATCAATAAGATTGTTAGCTAAAGAGGGATTTATCCATCATCCGCCAGCAACATCATGACGCGCGGGAATTCTGAAAGTTAAATAATAGAACATATTTATATTTTGATAGTTACATTATTGAACAACTTGAATATCTAAGATTAAAAGATGATTTCTATGAAAATTTTGAATTATGTGGACGTGGAACCAAAGGAAACTGGAGAAGATGCCAGTGGAATAAAGATGAGATGGTTAATATCAAAAGAGATGGGAGCCAATAACTTTGCTATGAGATTTATAGAGATAGAGCCAAAAGGATTCAGCCCGCTCCATGATCATCCTTGGGAACATGAAATCTTCGTCTTAGAGGGCGAAGGATTAACGACTGGTGGTAAAGATGAAAAGAAAATCAAAGAAGGCGATTTTATATTCATCCCACCAAATGAAACACATCAAACAAAAAATATTGGGATAAAAACTCTGAAACTACTTTGCATGATCCCTTATGAAAAAACAACATAAAATCAACTATTCCAAAAAATTTCTCTCCATAATGAACGAGCTAACACTATCAGCCAGTTAGCTTTGACGTAAATTTGAAAATACTCAATTGAACCTCCTTTTTTCAGTAGTAGAATAGTTGAGTGATCTTGAATAGATACGCAATTGCTATGCATGACATTGATAATGTGGCCACAGCGGTAAAGGACATTCCATTACAAGAAAAAATTGAGCTTATTGTAGACGGAGACTCGAGAGAGATCGAAATCATTGATCCAATACCTTTTGGACATAAATTTGCCATTAAACCAATAATTAAAGGTCAAGATGTTGTGAAGTATGGAGAATTTATTGGAAAAGCCACCGAAGACATAGACGTAGGAAAGCATGTACACGTCCATAACGTTGAAAGCACAAGAGGTCGCGGTGATTTATTAAAAAAACCATGAAGTGGAATTTTTGTCACTAGATTTTGCCGGATACGAAAGGTTGGATGGAACATTTGGTGTTAGGAATTACGTAGCATTAATTCCTACTGTTGGATGTGCTAATGAAGTAATTCGGGCAATAGCAGATCGAGTAAAAGGAACGAAACCACTTTTACATCATCAAGGATGTTGCCAGCTTGAGCCTGATCTTAAAATTATTTCAAGAACATTAATTGGATTTGGTAGAAATCCTAACGTTGCATCAGCTTTGATAGTAAGTCTTGGCTGTGAATCAATCTCATCGGAGAGCGTTGAGAAGGAGATAGCCAAGACAGGTAAAAGAACAGAGAGAATCATAATTCAAGACTTGGGCGGATTCACCAACTCAGTAGAGAAAGGCACAAGATTAGCTAAAGAGATGTTTTCTGAAGCTCAAAATCAAAAAAGAACCAATGCTAGACTAGACAAATTAATTATAGGTCTAAAATGTGGAGCATCTGATGCAACATCAGGACTTGCTTCCAATCCTGCCGTTGGAGTTACTACTGACCTATTGGTTAAGGAAAACTCCACCGTCATCGCTGCAGAAACAACTGAAATGATGGGAGCTGAACACATACTCGCTAAAAGAGCTGCAGATCCTAAAATTGCAAAGAAGATTGTAGAGATAGTTGAGCAGATGGAATCTCGAGCAAAGGCTGTTGGCGTTGATATGCGTGGAAGTCAGCCAACTCCTGGCAACATAAAAGGAGGCATAACGACCATTGAAGAGAAGTCTCTTGGGGCAATCTGTAAAGCGGGAAAAAGTAAAATTCAAAGCGTTTTAGATTATGGAGAACAACCAAAGGGCAAAGGATTACATTTCATGGATACGCCAGGTTCAGAAATGCATGTACTGCCAGGATTAGCTGCCGGGGGCTCACAAATCGTGTTATTCACTACAGGTCGAGGTGCTCCTCAAGGATTTCCAATAATGCCCGTCATAAAGATATCCGGAAACCAGCAGACCTGTCAAAAAATGAACGAACATATTGATATTGATGTAAGTGGAATTCTTGATGGGACAGAGTCGACTAAAAATGCTGGAAAACAAATTTTAAATTCACTAATCGATGTGGCTAAAGGCAATTTGACTAAGGCTGAATTAACGGGATATACAGAAACTTTGGAGATCTACACAAGAGGTCCAATAGTCTAGCAAGCAATAGTCTAGCAAGCAATAATCTAGCAAGATTAGATTGACGTATTTTATCTAGGCATAAATCTTTGACATGCTGTTCCGTATGGATCTACTTGCATATTGCTGAGTTTACAAAATCCATTACTGTAGTGAATACAATTCATGTGTGTAAAATTCAACATTGGAGATTGCTGATAGATGCTGGACTGAATTTGCTGCGATTGCTGTGGATAGAAACTTTGTCTCTGCCCTGCAAACATGTTTGAGTAAGGTGAATTGCCCATCTGCTGTCTTTCATAAGATAATTCGCCATAAGAGAAGCGATTCATTCCGAATCCAGAGCCAAATCCGAATCCTCTTCCTCGACTCCAGCCCATTCCGAGGCCTCGCCCCCAACCCATGCCAAATCCTCTGCCGAAGCCTCTGCCTCTACCAAAACGACCGTAACCCATCTTTCCGTCGTTCAAATTATGTGATAATAATTTATATATTTTGTGCATTAACACATAATTGTCCTAGAAAGGTCTAATCCATGAATAAACAAATGATACAGTGTAAACCGATAATTTTACCAGTAGATCATATTAAACAAAAGAATGTTTGTGGTTGTGGTCTTGCTGCTATTGAAATGGTTCTAAAATATTACGGAGCAACAGACACACAAACAGACTTCTGTAAAGACAAGCGCATTAATAAACAAGTTGAGAGTGCCAAGAGTGGTCTTAGTGAAGGGACTTTAGGAGTTCTTGCACTCAAGAGAGGTTATAATGCCATAATATTTAGTACGAATCCCCGCTTAACCAAGACATTTCTTAGATTAGGAGGAAAGGTAAGGAGAATCAAAACAGATAAGGATCTTATTATTGAATGCCTTGCAAAAAGAATTCCTCCCATAGTATTAATTCCAAAGGTGAGTGAGGCTTATGAATTTGAAAGGGAGGAAATCGGGCATTATGTGGTCGTAAATGGTGTTGACCATAGATGCAAACTTAATGTTAAGGATCCCCAATATACACATGTACCCAAACAAGAATATTGGGATAAATGGTCATCAAGTCTCTTAGAGATCAAACCTGCAAATCAACTTGGAGCATAAGTCAAATGCGTTCTGCTATCAGAGTTTTTGATCTTACCAAATACTATGGAAAACTTTTGGCTGTAGACCACATAAATTTTGAAGTTAGAAAAGGCGAAATTTTTGGTTTTCTTGGTCCTAATGGTGCAGGAAAAACGACGACTGTCAGAATGCTCACAGGCGTATCTAGACCTACAGAAGGAACTGCCGAAGTTATGGGTTTCAACATTCAAAGAAATTCTATTCAAGCGAAAGAATTGATGGGCATTGTACCAGATATCTCGAATGTTTACACCGATTTGTCAGGTTGGGATAACCTGATTTTTACTGGTAGGCTTTATGATATTCAGAAATCTCAGAGGGAAAAAAGAGCAAGAGAACTTCTAGAATTATTTGGCCTTCACAAACGAAGTCACGAGCTTGCTGATGGATACTCAAAAGGAATGAAGAGACGTCTCTGCATAGCCATGGCTCTGATGAACAGTTCGTCAATTCTCTTCTTGGATGAACCTACAACAGGGCTAGATGTTCAAAGCGTTCTAATGATTAGAGATCTAATAAGAAAAATGAACCACGATGGATTGACAATATTCCTCACGACGCATAACATGGACGAAGCAAATAGATTGTGTGATCGGATAGCTATAATTAACAAAGGTAAACTCGTGGTTATAGACACTCCAGAAAAACTAAAACAGAGAATCGAGAAACTGAATTCTATCGAGGTCTCCTTTTTAGAGCGAGGTAAAAATTTGAAAAAAGATCTAGAAGAATTGTCTGCAGTCACTGGGGTCATTAGTCAAGGAGACAAATATCTATTGAGTACAGAAGACCCTTCGATAGTGTTACAGAATGTCTGGCAATATGCTTCAGATAATAAACTAACAATTATCTCAGTTAATACACTCGGCCCGAGTCTAGAGGACGTTTTCGTTAGATTCACAGGTATCGAGCAAGAAGAAATACAGAAAAAAATTGAGAACAGAGCAGGTATCTAACAAATGATAGAGAGCAAAATTATTGCAAAGAATTCAAAGATTGCATGGGCTATAGCGGAAAAAGATATTCGAATATATTACGCTAAAGCGCCATCAATAATGTTTGGAGTATTATTTCCGGTCTCTTTGTTTCTATCTTTTGTAATAGGAAGAAATATGCCTGTTGATAAGGCAATTCCAGTATTGGTTGCTCAAACTCTTCTCTTCGCCTCATCTTCAATAGGGCCTATCACAATTCCACTGGAGAGAAGAACTCGAACATTTGAAAGGTTTTTATCTGCACCTGTTTCGCTAATAACAGTTCTTTTTGGCAAAATGACGGCTGGATTCATCTTTGGCATTCTCGTCTCCAGTATACCAATTTTGATAAGCATAGGGTTCTTTGGTTCTCAATTAACAAATCCAATATCATTAGCTCTTGGGATGATTCTTTCAGCTTTGGGTTTTGCTGCTATGGGAATTATGTTTGCCTTTTTGCCCGGTCAAGGGCCAGGCCAGGTTATGATGCCTTTGAATTTCGTAAGAATTCCTCTCTTGTTTGTGAGTGGTGTTTTTATTCCGGTCAAAGAATTACCTCCAATAGGTCAAATCGTATCTATGTTTTCTCCCTTAACACATAGTATTGAATTGGTAAGATATGGATTGGGTGGTGAAAATTTTTTTTCCCCAATATTGAATATAGTGATTCTCTTTCTTTACTTAATTATCTTCATGTTTTTGGGTATTCGCTTTCACATCATAAGTCAAAGAAAGGAATGAGTGCGCGCTAAACGCACTTTAAGATCTAATTATTAGGTTTAATTATGGAGAAGATACTTGACAATTTATTACTGATTTCTATTTTGAATTAGAAATTCTATCCTAACTGTGATGTTTTTCAGAGCTCTTGATTGCTATTGTCTCTTCTTTGTTCTTTTTTTCTTCTAAGAAGCTTTCAATCTTCTCAACTATATTCATAAATGCCTCTGCAGCAGAAGATTTTGGATGCTCTGTAACGAAGGGATTTCCTTTATCTGAATCTTTACAGATCATAGGGTCTATTGGAATACTTCCTAAAAACGGAACGCCTAGATCATCTGATATCTTCTTTCCTCCTCCCGATTTGAAGATGTCATATTTTGCATCACATTGAGGACAGATGAATCCACTCATATTCTCCACTATGCCTATTATTGGGATATTCAGTTGACGAGCAAAAGTTACAGCTTTTTTTACTACAACTTGCGAAACTTCTGATGGGATTGTAACAATAACTACGCCATCCATTTCAGGAAGAAGTTGCATAACACTAAGTGACTCATCGCCTGTCCCAGGGGGAAGGTCAATAAATAGGAAATCCAAATTACCCCAAACTATCTCAGACAGGAATTGTCTTATAGCAGACATCTTAAGTGGACCACGCCATATCACGGGCGTCTCATCTTCTGGAAGTAAGAAATCCATAGAGACGACCTCAACTCCAAGAGGCCCTGATACAGGGAATGCGCCCATTGGCCCTCCCTGGAGATGTTTTCCTCTGATGCCAAGCATCTTGGGAATACACGGACCATGAATATCTGCATCCAATATGCCGACCTTCTTGGCATGTCCATGTAAAGAGAAGGCGATGGCTAAATTAGCCGTTATAACACTCTTCCCAACTCCTCCTTTACCGCTAATAATTGCGATCTTATGTTTTACCTTTGACATTCTAGTTCTGAGCAGTTTTTCGTTTTGGGCAATATTCTCTTTTGCTTCAGTGAAATTTTTTGATTTCTCTGATTCAGATTTCTTATCGGTTTCTTTTACCATTAATGTTCTCTTCTATCTTACCTTACAGTGTGCTCATCTTTACAATCAGTATGATGGCTTGCTTCGTGACAGCCTTCTGTGAGTTCAACTAATCTACCATTTATGTAGTCGGCTATTGCCTCTCCCACAGTATTTGCTTCTCCTGTCATGACTGATACACCTATGTTCTGAAATGCTTGAAGACCTCTTGGACCCATGCCCTTTACCACAAGAACATCAGGTTTGACGTCTGACACGATCGTCATTGCTTTGCCATGTCCACCGAAATGCTCACCAGTATTCTTGATATAGGAAATAGAGCTCAAAACTCTATTTTCTCTTACTTCAGCTACGGCGAAATTAGGAGCCCTACCAAAATGAGGAAAAATCACCGATTTCTCTTCAAGCAAATCTTCAATAGGAATAACTATTTTAACCATCTTCAAATCATCCAAAATTTAAATCGAGTTATAGCGTGCCAAACCATTATTTATCAATTTTTATGTGCTATTGCAAATAATATTAAATCTTTCGATATTCAATTACCTTCATTAACAACAAGTTCTCGATTTTCTATAAGCATTGCAACTATTTTTTTTCTTGCACTATCCAAGCAACGCCAAACAGTGCCCCTTGAAATCTTCATCTTTCCAGCTGCCTCTTCCTGTGTAAGACCCTGATAATCGATTAGACGTAGTGCTTCTAACTCATCGTAAGTCATAATTATAGGATCCTTCATGTATCTACGCCTAACTGGAGTTACTGGGCTGAAACGATTTGCGTCTGGGACCATTCCTATGAATCTAGGTTTCATTGGACGTCCAGGTCCTGGACCAAATCTTCTACACCAATACTTTCGATGTCTGGGCATAGTTTTTCACTTATATTCTTATGAACAAAAAATGTTTTTAATAATGCTACTAAGCACTTTAAACACACATTTTGATATTAACCTCTTAACTTTCTATGTCCAGCATACTTGTCATATCTCTCTTTAATTAATGCAATAATCATGATCCAGTTTATTCTTAGATAATGTCTAGGAATTTTTTTCAGAAAGATTTTTTAGCTCTTTAATTCTTGCTTTTATACCCTCAAGGTCGTCAGTAAGTTTTTTCCTATCTTCTTCAAGAGCTGCTAACTCATCCTTTGTTGAAAGATTTTCTATTGATTTTGTTTTGGATTTAGGGAGCACATTATCCATATCTTGTCCAAAATGTTTTGAAACATTAGGATATTTTGAGTCTTGTAATTGTCCAGATTTATATTGTTCAATTACTTGTCCGATTGTGCCTACAGCTCCGGTCATAATGTTTATCCCAGACATAGATAGAACTTCATAAGCATTAGGTCCAACCCTACCGGTTATAACAACTTCGACATTTTGATTAGCTATTGTCTGAGCCGCTTGAACTCCTGCACCATGAGCAGTTCGAGCACTAGTGTTAGGTATTACCTCCATATTCATGTTTTCTGTATTAATGATTACAAAACTTTCGCATCTTCCAAATCTCGGATCCACTTGTGAATTCAACAGTTCTTGCGGTTCAGTACTTGAATCGATGGAAGTTCTAGCCGTGATACAGATTTTCATTTAGAAATACCTCATTTTCTTAAGTTTTGATTTGAGTTAGCGTGCACTAATTGTTAACTGTATCTGTTAAATCCCTTACATTTTTTAGGCGTATCAGTTACATTGAAAGCTTGTGCTATGTAGTTTTCTCTTTTGATTCTTTTAGTTCATTTATCCTTTTTTCGATGCTCTTTAATTGTTCTTCCAATTCTTTTTTCGAAGTTTCCAAATATGTTTTTTCTTCTTTCTCATTTGGATAATTTTGCAAGTAAGGGCTTCCCAAAAATCGCCAACATGCTCCTCTTCCGTATGCCCATCCTGGTCTTTCCCATGGCGGCAAATCACTAAATGGTCCTCTTCCTGGCCATGAGCCATACCATCCTCCGCGGCCTCTTCCAGCCCAACGATAAGCCAATTTATATCACCTCATAAATATTGTGCAATAGCACAAATTTAAACTTTTGCTCTACTGGATTCATGCTTGTTAGATGTGAACACATGTACATTAAGTAAATACTTATATTTTGTGCATAAACACGTTATTAATACACGGATCATTGTACGAAATTCAAATATTTCCAATAAAGATCGGTTTCAAAGTATTCAGTAGTTGAGAATTAAAATGCTAATAGCTGTCGCATCAGAAAATATGAATGGTCTAAATGACATTATTCCACAAGTATTCGGTAGATCACCAGCATTTACCATAGTAGAGATAAAAAATGGTGTAATAGAAGAAGTAAAAGTTCAAAGAAACCCATCCGCTAATGCTGATCATGGTGCAGGTCCAACAACATGTATGAGATTAAAAATGATGAATGTTGATACAGTTATCGCAGCAGAATTTGGACCTACAGTATCAGCAATACTAAAAGAAGCGAAAATCAATATGGTTGAAATGAAAGCGGGAACAAAAATCAAAGATGCAATCAACCAATATCTAATGAATCCTTAAGAATTCACTTGTCATAAAACCAGGGACCTCAGTTTGAAAGAATTAATTATCGTAAGTGGCAAAGGAGGGGCGGGAAAATCTTCGACCACAGCTTCACTCTCAGTGTTGTTGAATAAATCAGGAACCAAAATAACAGCTGTTGATTCTGATGTTGATGCGCCAAACCTTTCCATCGTACTTGGAACTATTATCACTAATTATAGTGAAATCAAAGCGTCCGATAAAGCATCAATAGATTATTCAAAATGCATAAACTGCGCCAAATGTATCCCTGCATGCAAGGCAGAAGCAATATTTGACTCTAAAGGCGAGGTCCCGACAATAATCCCATTCCTTTGTGAAGGATGTGGCGCTTGCACTATCGTCTGTCCAACAGATGCCATATCAATAAACAAAGTAGTAAACGGTAGGATCGGAATCGCAAAAACACCTTATGGCTTTCCAATAGTCTCAGGGCAACTAGACATGGGTGAGGCCAATTCCGGACATATTGTAACTGCCGTAAAATCTAAAGGTAGAAAAATAGCTGAAGAATCAGATTCAGATCTAATTCTAGTTGATGGGCCTCCAGGAATAGGCTGCCCAGTAATAGCCTCAATGACAGGAGCTGACTCTGCGCTTGTAGTAACTGAACCAACACAAGCAGCAACCTCAAGTCTAGATCGCATATTGAGCGTCTTAGAACACTTCAGAATTCCAGCCAATATAGTGATAAACAGATACGATCTAAATCCAGAATATACACAGCACATGGAGCATTTGATTAAAACAAAATGGAAAAAACCTATCTTAGAGAAAATACCGTTCGATGAAAATATGCTGCTATCACTCTCCAAAAGAGTTCCTATCACAGAATATGAACCAAACTGCAAAGCATCCCAAGCTCTACAATCCCTCTCCAACAAAATTCTAAAGGTAATCTTATGAAAAATGAAATTTTCGAAGCTTTCAATAGAAAACCTATAGAAACACCAATTATAGCAATCACTGGTGGCAAAGGAGGAACTGGCAAAACAACCGTAGCAGTCAACTTAACAAAAGCACTAAAAAGTAAAGGAAAACGCATTATGCTCGTTGACACCGATGTAGATTCTCCAACAACAGGCATCGTATTAGGAGTCAAATCAAAACCAGTAGAAAAAGTAAAAATGTTCACTCCAAAAATTGTTGAGGAAAAATGTACTAAATGTAGAAAATGTGTTGAAGCATGTCGTGCACATGCGCTGTTTCAAATCGCAGAAAAAATTCCTATGTTGTTTGAGCAACTATGCTCAGGATGTGAAGCATGCATTTTGGCTTGCCCTCACGAAGCAATAGCAATTGGAGAAAAAACTGTTGGAACTATTCATCAGTCTTCTAATAATGAAGTGACCCTTATTAGTGGTGAATTAAAACCAAATGAAGCAAGGTCAGCACAAGTTGTAACCGCAACAAAAAATTTTTCACTCAAAAAAACCACCAACGAAAATTTTGACATAATGGTGATTGATACGCCTCCAGGAACTCATTGCAATGTAGTGCAGAGTCTTAGATACGCTGATCTAGCCATAGCCGTCACAGAACCGACCCCTCTTGGGATATACGATCTAGACTTGATACTTCAGTTAGCAGACAGACTGAAGATTCCGACACAAGTGATTATCAACAAAGCCGATATTCCTGGACATGATAAGGAAGGTGTCTTTGAAGTTACGAAACAGCATAGAACTGAAGTAATCGCTGAAGTTCCATTTGATAAGAATTTATTCAAATCTGCCGAAAATGGGAGACCTTTCATAAAAAAGTATTCTGAATTAAAATTCTCGAGAGCTTTCATGGAAGTTGCTGAATCAGTCTTACACCAAATCATTAAACATTAAGTGGCTTCCATCATATTCTAAGTGCGCGATTGAACTAATCTTAGTTAAATTATTTAACTGATTCATCTTCATTGATTCCTATTTTCTGAAAGAAATGTGATTCAAACGTATTACTACTTCTTATTGAATAAATGTAAAAAATTATGGTAATGCTCGTTTGAATCGAATTGTCGTTGTAAAACATATTACAGAAAAAGGTTAAATTGTATTACTTTTTTTATATACTTGATGAATATGATGATTAAAGGAATACCTTGTCCACATTGTGGACAGACATTCAGTCTAGATGAGTATTATCTCCATATTCACATAACGACTCCTTGCAAACAAGAAATTGAAATTTGATATATTCGCATAACAGTGCGGTCTCTCAACAAATAGCCTCACTTGATTCGTACATTATATTACACGGTATAATGAGAGCAAAGAAGATATAAGAAAAATCAATAATACAAAATCATTCGACTCACCAGAATTAAAGTGATAGCTAGATTTGGATTATACAATTTTCAACGCATTATTTTTATCCTTTCTAGCTGATATCGCCACAAATATAGGAGCAATTTTTGAAGTATTTGTTAGCAAACCAAGCCGAAGATTTCTCGGATTTACCTTAGGTTTTTCCGCAGGTGTCATGATCCAGCGCTAGCGCGCGCTATAGGGAACAAGATTTAGGAATCCAAGGCTTGCGAAGAGCTAAACAAGAATGTTATCCGCATCATATGGTAGAAAAATACACGATCAAAATAAGCTAGACAATCAGTCTCTTTTTCATCAAATTTATAGATAGAATTGTGAGTGGTACTGCAACCACGACTAACCATAGTAGACTCAAGGCAATACTAGAGTATGCTATACCTGTGGTCAACAACCTAGAGATGTTGACAGCATGAGCTAGGGGGAATATTAGCAACGAAATCGTTTGGATCTGTTCGGGTAAAATGGACATTGGGAAGAAAGTACCACTGAACAAATACATGGGAGTAATTAAAAGAAAAATTGGATAATTAAAGAACTCAATTTTTGGCACTAAACTTGTAAAACACATTCCAATAGATGCAAATACTAAACCCACCAGAAAAGATAGCGGAATTAACAATAATGACTCAGGAAGTCTAACGAGCTGTAATGCAGATACAACTAATAATATTATTGAAGCATTTATCATGCTCTTAGTAGAAGCCCAAAGAATCTCCCCAAAGATCACCTCATCGATATTCAGAGGAGTATTGATGATTGCATCAAAAGTTTTTTGATAATACATTCGAACAAACGATGCGAAAGTAGATTCGAAAAAAGCTGAATTCATCATAGAGATACATATCAGAGCAGGCGCTATGAACTCAACATAGGGTAATCCATCTATTTCTCTAACAAAAAAACCTAATCCATAACCTATACCAAAAAGATAGAGAATAGGTTCAAGAAGTTGAGGAATGAAATTGATCTTTATCGTCTTCATAAATACGTCTTTGTGTCTCAACCATACCTTGTAGGTTCTAGATGATATCTTTGGAATGGAAAAGATCCTTAGTATATTCAGATTAATCCCTCAAAGTTTTCTTTGTAAGTTTTAGAAAAACGTCTTCCAGAGATGCTTGTCTTACAGTAACTTTATCGAAGTCGCATCTTTTCATTATTTTAGATGTCAATTCTTCGGGCTCGGCTGCAAATACATGCACTCTATTCGCGAACTCTTCATATTTGTCTCCATCTTCTGTGAGGCACTTCATCACTGCTGGAGTATTATCGACTTCTACAACGTGTGAACCTACATGCTTTTGAATAAGTTCCTTGGGGTTTCCCTCTTCGATTATCTTACCAAGATCCATAATCACCAATCTATCGCACAGCTGTGATGCTTCTTCCATGTACTGTGTCGTAAGGACGACTGTTACGCCTTCTTTCTTCAGGTTTAGGATCTTGTCCCAAATCATATGCCTTGCTTGAGGGTCTAATCCTGTTGTAGGTTCATCTAGAATCAGAATTCTTGGTTTATTTATCAGAGCGCGTGCCAAAATCAGTCTTCTTTTCATTCCTCCAGATAATTTATCGATAATCATATCTTTCTTTTCGCTTAGTTGAACGAAATCTAACTGTTCAAATGATCTTCGTTCAGCCTCTTCTTCAGATATATTGTAATATCTAGCATAAACAAGGAGATTTTTTAAAACAGAGAAATCAGGATCGAGATTATTCTCTTGAGGAACAATTCCCAGCATATCTTTTACGGATCTAGAATCTTTCTCTACGTCTATCCCGTTGACTATTAAACTTCCTGAAGTCTTAGGTGATACACATTGTATCATCTTCATAGTAGTGGTTTTTCCAGCACCATTTGGACCTAGGAATCCAAAAATCTCATTCCGATTAATTTGAAAATTGATATGGTCTACTGCTAAAAAGTCGTCAAATTGTTTCGTCAAATTTTCAGCAGAAATTGCAATAGACATATTCGATATTAAGGATTTTTTCATTTAAAGGGATTTTCTTAAAGTTCGGTAATCGCTTAGTATTTTGATTATTTTTTCCAACTTGAACAATTTTAGCGAACGCGCTTTGAACATTATTTGTAACAGGAAATTGTTATATGATATGAAAATATGGCAATAAAAACATCAGGATAGAATTCATAATTAATCATGAGATGTTCAGGTTTGCGAGGTAAAACATTCTATAGATGTACGGTATGCAATGATATCCACTACGGTAACATCGCACCAAAAATATGTCCTACATGTAGCTCAAAGGATGCTTATGTTCATATTGCAGAAAGAGAAGCAGGTGTAATACTAAAATTTCTTAAGATAGAAGAAGGAAAAAAATTCAATGAGAATGAAGTTTTAAAGACATTTGAGGATTTCACAAAGTCAAAAGACTTCACTTTAAATCCAGATAAAGAACGTATCGAGTTAATTGTTCAAGGTGTTCTTGAACATGAAGAACAATACGGTCTCAAACACTGCCCTTGTAGAATGACAAGCGGGAACTTTGATGAAGATCTAAGCTTAATATGTCCCTGCAACTTTAAAGTGCAAAACAACTGGAAAGAAATAGGAGAGTGCTGGTGCGGCCTCTTCATAAAACGGAAGGAATAATGATGGCAGAAAAAAAACAAATTATTATGTTCTGGGGAAGAAGATGCCCCCACTGTCGAGCAATGGAACCCATTGTACAAAAACTCGAGGAAGAAGGAATAAAATTTGAGAGGCTTGAAGTATGGGAAAATAAGGAAAATGCTGACAAAATGCGAGCCTTAGCGGATATAATCAAACCTGCATGTGGTGGTTATCTAGGAACTCCCGCCTTCTACGATCCCAACAGAAATTCTGCTCTCTGTGGAGAGAAACCTTACGAAACTCTCAAAGATTGGGCCCTTGCAAAAATAGATGAATAAATGATTATTAAGCGCGCTCTAGCTATATTGTTAATTCTTGCGTATACGCGAACTAATTTGTTTCTTGAAGATTAGCGATATCCCCACACCTAATAACAAAAATGCGACGCTTATCGCCATTGATTCATCCCCCCATAACTGAGCGAGTAATTGGGAGGGAGTAGCTAATAGACGAATAAGCCAATGAATATCAATATTAATATCTTCACCTATCAACTGAACATTAACAACATCTGGTATTTGGGATAGACCACGCACAATCAGTAATGAAGATAAAGCCATGCATACTAGGAGACAACCGAGTAGCATAGCCCCGAAGCTTCTCTTTTCGATGATCTCAATATTGCTCAGAGAATATCACTTCTGGCTTTAATTTTTGTTAATTGGATTCAATCAATAGCAATTTCAGATTAATAATACTTGGTTATTGATTTTGTAAACACTCGCGATAGTGCTACTAAGCACTCATTCATAAATACACTGATATTTTTTTGTCTATCTATTTTTTCTTTTTCTTGGGTTTTTTAACTTGTCTTGGTTTTCCCATAACTATCACCTCACATATTCTTTTCAGCCTACTATTTGTATCCAAGTGTTTATTATTCTTCTTGTGTTTTTTTTATTTGTTTTAACATTTTATCTGCTTGTTTTTCGGTTCTTAAAATGATATAAATCATGACAATGACAAGGATTGTCGCTAGAATAGCTGTTATGAATTTTGCAAATAACTCTTCACCTGGCGGGACTATCACTTCAATGAATTCCTCTATTACATCTTTCCAAAAAAATGCGACAACAAGAGTAAAACCGTATATCACCGCCTGTTCAATCCTAAATCGGATATTCTGGTTAGACAAAGTCATTCAAAAAATAAATTACAGAAATCAAACCTATTAACTGTTTAATCCTTTCACCCATCTTAGAGCTAACTAGCAATATCATATATAGATCATATTTAGATGCTATAATCTGCTTTTAGGAAAAAGTAGAAAGGTTGTTAGCATATTGGATTGGACCTATCTCATCCCCATAGGGATATTTGTGATATTTATTGTAGCATTGATCGGCTATTTTGTTTCTATTTATAATAGATTCTTCAGTCTCAAGAATTCTGCAGAAGCAACATTGGGACAAGTCAGAGTGGCTATGAAAAAAAGGTTGGATATGATCGAGCAGCTTGTAGATTCTGTTAAAAGTTATGCAAAATTTGAAAAAGAAGTTTTTGAAAAGATTACTAGCCTTCGAGCAAAAGCAACTGACGCAGGAGCAGGAGCGCTGAGAGAAGTTGATAAAGCATCGAGAGCCCTTTTTGGAAATATTGTCGCGGTTGCAGAAAATTATCCAGACCTTAAGACTTCTAATACAGTTACAAGTTTGATGGGATCAGTGAAAGGTATCGAGGATGAAATCGCTCGACAAAGATATACCTACAATAATATTGTACAGGAATATAACATAAAACAGGATACAATTCCATCAAGATTTGTAGCTCAAATGATAGGGCTTACAAAAATGGAATACCTGCAATTCGAGGAAGAAATAGAGAAACGCCCGAAAATTGAATTTTAACTAGTTCCGATTCCAAGTGCATATTGAGGATCGCACATAATTGGAGTGGTTCATTTCACAAGGCCATTATTGTCATAAATGCAACGAAGAAATCAAGTGTCCCAATTGTGGAAGTCTAAAAGTTGAAAATCAAGGTTATGAAGCTTATTTATGTAGAAAATGTAACTATCAGATAAAGCATTTAACAGGTGATGGTCAGTCATGCAGAACTATCTGACATCTTATGAAATTCGAAATTGAGTCATAAATCTACTTTTTTTCCACATGAGGTGCAGTATTCTGTTCCAGGTTTTATTTGTGTTCCACAGCCAGGGCAATAACCAGTTGATGGTTTTTTTACTCCTTGAGTAGGAGTTCTTCCTCTTCTTAATAGCATCACAATTAGAACAACTATCAAGATCGCTATTATGATTAACATCAGGTTTGAAGGATTCTCAAAGAAGCTAGATGCAGAAAATCCACTCGGTTCTATTTCGCTATCCGGAGATCTTGGAGCTCCTGTCTTATCTCTTATTGTAAGTTCTGTCGTGGCTGAATGTGTTTTGCCACCTCCAGATGCATCTACAGTTACAGTGTATGTCGATGTTGGTGCAGATTCAAGAGTATCTATTGTTAGTGTAGATGAGAATGGTGGTTTACCAGACTCTGGACTGAATGTGGGTGTTGCGCCGGTTGGAAGACCTGAAGCTTTTAAAGAAATCACTTTATCGAAATTCGCGAATTTATTGACATTTACTGTAAGTGAGACGGATTCCCCCTGATCACAGTAAACATTTGCTGGTGTTATTGATATAGTGAAGTCTGCATGTTCTTCAACTATGAGTTCAGCATTAGCGGTTTTCACATGGCCTCCGCCAGTTGCTGTCACAGTCATGGCATAAACTCCTGCCGATGTCATTGAAGAAGTGTCTATTGTGAGAGTGGAAGAGTAGGCTGGAGTTCCTGAAGACTCAGAAAATTTGTACTGAGCATTTGGGGGTAATCCGGTAAGGCTTAGACTTACTATCTCAGGAATTCCGCTTACCACGCTTACTGCAACTGTATAAGTTACAACATCTCCGAGAGAAGTTGTTCGACTTTGAGGCGATACTGTTATTGAGTAATCAAATGCAGGAGGTTTTTCCTCGATAATTATTGTACCACCAATCTGATGTGTTACTCCTTGAGCTGAACCAATAATTATCATAGGATAAGTTCCTGAAGGTGTGGAAGGTAAGGTTTGGATTGTAAAGCCTCCCTGGGCCGTTAATTGGTATGTCATCCCAGGACCCAAACCGCTGACCTGGATAGTTACCGTAGTACCAGAATATGCTATATCACTATAAGTCAGACTTATTTGAAAATTGGCTGGTTGACCGGCCTCAACCGTAATAGATGGCGGTAACAGATTTATATTAAAATCAAATTGTGGAAGAGGTGGCAACTGGTTGGTGGTAAATATCAAAACTCCACCATTGTATGGGATTTTGAGTTTATTACCAATCAATTGATAGGATTGTGCCGTTTCAAGCGCAGAGATAAAAGTACTCTCTTGATTCATCACCTCAGGTGGATTACACAACATTAAGGTCAAACTATTAATCGTAATACTCAATGAATTTCCGAGAATCTGATATGAACCCATATAGCTATTGCATCCAGCAGAACCAGTAATGGAGCCCCCGCTAAAACTAGCAGTAATATCATTGGGGGTTATAGGTAGTACCGGTGTTGGGTTATTTTGGTTGCCATAAGAAACCAAAGTCCAATCAATATTTTCTATGTCTGCAGGTGCTCTAACCGATTCGATCCCAAAAAATGTTGATGAAGGAATAACCGATAATGTTAGAAATATTATCATGAATGTCGGATTGAAAATACTCGTAACTTGATTCACTATTTTTTTATTCAAAACTTTCTAACTTCCATATTGATTTCAAGTGTTAATGTGGATGCATAAGAAATATCTTATTCTAATCTACCAAGTTCTAATAAGATTTGGCGTATATCCACTATCATTCACTATTATTGTGACATATATTGATATACATAATTGAGCAATAGACGAGTTATGAAGAATTAACCAAAGCAAGCAAATGCCCTTTCTCGAGGCAAAAACTTTGGCAGAAACCAAACAAATAATTTCACTGACAATTGTTACGTTATTAATAGCAATTTCGGGTATAGCTCTAATCGGCTATGTTCCGTTGTTGTTTGAAGGCGACATCATTGTAGACAGATATGCCGCAACATATCTAGCTGATGGCACTTTAATCGAAGAATATGATTATGAAATAAAAAAATCTAACCAGTACCGAATGATATATAGGATTTGGGAAGCACCACTTATCCAAGGAGAATTAGAACAACCGTACATAGAGTTTCTAAATTCCTCATCTAACACAGAAATGATATTATATATGAAAAATTTCTTGGGTTCAACATGGGTATCAGAACCGTATAGAAATCAGAATCGAATAATTAATACGATAAAATCTCTTGCAGAATTAAATGAAGTCGGAGGCTTCAAATCTCAACGATTCGATTCAGGAAAATACATACTGAATTATGTTTTCAAAATTCATCCACCTATAGAATACGACGAAGAAATTTCTCATATCAATCTAAAACTTGCTAATCAACATGTCAAATATCGTAATGTTACAATCATCATCGAAGATGCTGATTATATAGAAGACATATATCCACATCCGCCATCCCTACAAATGGTTAGAGAGGAAAATAGAATCATATTTCGAGGAAGTTCAGAGCAAGATGAACTTTTGGAAATAGAGATGCTATTACATAACGATATTATGAATGTTCTAGATGGTTTTCCAAGAAGATCCGATAATGTAAGAGATCGCACGGTTCAAGCAAATATTCAATATTCAGCTCAATATTATGGCGCTACAGCTTTGTGGCAAGGTACTCGCGTATGTTCTATAATTCTCCCATTTCTCTTTGTACTATTGTATATCGCTTATGGTAGAGAGAAACCCTTCATCGTTCCAAAATACTTGAGCACTATTCCCAATGAAAAAAGAAAACCCTGGTTAGTAAATCTCGTGATCAAAAATGACGCATTGGATTATGATAAAGATGGGTTCTATGCAACATTACTGGACCTACATCTAAGAAAAAAAATAAGCATCAAAAGAAAAAACAGTGGATTAATCACGCATATACTCGACGATACAGATTTAGATAATTATGAGCTCCGAGCGGTCAATTTTCTAAAAGACCTATCACAAAATGGAACTATAGATACAAATGAGGTTGAGAAATTAGCGTCAGAACTGACTTCAAATAGATCTGAATGGCCGAGATTGAAGCAACTTCAGAGGGAATTATCTTATCTCACGAGAACCGCAGAACCAGATGTTGCTAAAGAATTTGTTGAAAATGGAAGAATGAAAATTATACCCTTTATTATGATCTCAATTTTACTACTTGTACTAAGCATATTTCTGGGATTTATTCTTACTAATGTGTTTATGCTTTTTCTAACTGCAGCAGCCACATCAATCATATTGATCGTGCAATCACTGATAGCTTTCGTATTCCCATCAACATTATTTGGAAAATGGCGTGGATCCACTTACAGAGAAAAACTAGAATGGGATGCATTCAAAAAAATGCTATCGGATTTAGCTCAAATCAAAAAGTATACGCCACAAGATCTCTCGATGTGGGGTAAATGGCTTGTCTATGGTACCTCATTGGGGGTAGGCGATAATGTTGTTAAAGCTATGAAGGAATTAGGAATCACACTCGAAGAAATCAATATTGCCTCAGACATTCCCCTCATAATTCACCCTATAATGGCAGCATCTTTACCTAGTCAAAGTGGTGCTGGGTCAGGAGGATTCGGAGGAGGTGGTTTCGGGGGTGGCGGCGGATTTGGAGGAGGAGGGGCAGGAGGAAGATAAGGTCTACTCAAACCGAGTATAAGGTAGCTGCTCTAAAAGAATTGTTAATATCAAAAACTTGTTTGCAATTACTCGAATGAGGCAACATATTATATGACAAGTCAGGAAATTGAAAAAGCAGCACTTCATTCAGGAGAAAAATATTCGCCACGTGAAAGAGTATGGAAAATCCTTGAGCATGAGGAACCTGACAGGGTAACTGGTGAGCTGGGCGGTTGCATGTCTTTCATAACAAAACAAGCATATTTCAGATTGAAACACTATCTGAATCTGCCAACTCAATTCTTCGAGATCGATTATTGGCCTTCAGAAGCTTCCTTTAATCCGTGGTGGCAGCCAAAAATCGATGAAAAAATCTATCAATATTTCAGAAGTGATCTACGTCCAGTATCATTCAAATTATCCAAACCATTTGTGCCTAAAAAAATGTATTCTGACAATTCCTTTATTGACCCCTTTGGCTTCCGCAGAAAAGCGTGTGGAACATATATGGAAATATCTACTCCAGCACCTCTTGAACATGTCGAGGACTTGAATGAAATATTATCAGACCCTTATTGGCCTGATCCAGAGAAAGATTTCAGCGTAGATGGCGTTGATAAAACAGCTAGGTGCATTGAAGATGCCGATTATGCTGCATGCATTAGGCGAGGTGCTATATTTGAAACATCATGGATGCGCAGAGGTTTCAATAAACTTCTTGAGGATATGTATCTAAGACCAAAATTTGCTGAAGCCATTTTAGACAAAGTTACTGAGCAACAGATCCAAATCTATGATATGTTGCTAGATGAAGCTGGAGACTATGCAACATTAGTAACAACACTTGATGATTTAGGAGCTCAAACCACGGCTATAATGAGTCCAAAAATATATAGAAAATTCTTGAAGCCACGACAGAAGAAACTATTTGATCATATCCACAATAAGACTAATGCGAAGATATACTATCATTCCTGCGGAAATATGGCCATTTTCATTCCAGACCTCATAGAAATTGGAGTAGATGTATTACATCCTATCCAACCGGAATGCCCGGATATGGACCTTGCGATCTTGAAAGAAAATCATGGTGACAAAATTGTTTTTTGTGGTGGAATTGGTTCCCAACAAATACTTCCACGTGGTAGTGTTGGAGATGTCTATACAGAAGTACGAAGAGCTATCAAAGCAGGTGCTCCTAGTGGCGGTTATATAGTCGCCCCTGGACATGTTATTCAGCCTGAGGTTCCTCCATGGAACATTGAGGCCCTCTATTCCGCCATAATAAAATATGGTAAATATCCAATCAATCTTTAAAAAATCTAGAAAGTATGGAATAAGATTGATGATAGGCACTTTAGAAGGTTGAGCTATGGATAAACTATTCGTTCCTGGTCCAGTTGATGTTGGACAAGATGTAATGAAACAAATGCAGAGACCTATGATTTATCATAGAGGAAAAGATTTTTCTCAACTGTTAGAAAATTGTGTCGAGAACCTCAAGAACATAATGTATACAAAAAATTATGTTTTCATCTCAACCTCATCTTCCACAGGACTAATGGAGGCCGCAATAAGAAACTGTGTTAAGAAAAGATGCCTTAATGTTGCTACAGGTGCCTTCGGCGAACGATGGCATCAAATCACCCTCTCAAACGGAAAGGAAGCAGACATATTACAAGTAGAATGGGGTCAGGTTGTAACACCTGAAATATTAGATGATGCATTAAGTAAAGGGGATTATGATTGTATAACTTTGGTTCATAATGAGACCTCAACTGGTGTTTCCAATCCCCTATATGATCTCAGCAAAGTGATCAAAAAGCATGATGTGTGTTTCTTAGTTGATACTGTATCTTCAATGGGAGGAGTAAAAATTGAAGTTGATAAGCTGGGAATTGATGTTTGTCTATTTGGCTCTCAAAAGGCACTAGGTCTACCGCCAGGGCTATCTTCATGCGCAGTAAGCGAAAAAGCTCTAACGATAGCCGAGACAGTGAAAAATCGTGGATATTACTTTGATTTCACTGTTTTTAAAAAGTATTGGTTAAAAAAACAGACACCATCAACGCCAGCTCTTCCACAAATTTATGCACTAGAATATCAACTTGATAAAATACTCAAGGAAAGTCTAGAAAAAAGATATCAAAGACACAAGGAATTAGCAGAAATCACAAGAGCTTGGACTAAAGATCATTTTGAATTATTTTCAGAAGAGAAACATGCATCAAATACTCTAACATGTATAAAAAATTCTAAGAGAATTAACATAGAACACCTGAAAGCAGAATTGAAAAAAAGAAGATTGATAATATCGAATGGATATGGCAAGTTGAGAGAAAAGACATTCAGAATAGCGCATATGGGAGACAGAACAATTCCAGAGTTAAAGGAATTGTTAGACGTTATTGACGAAATTTTGGTGGAAACTTGAATATACTGATTTCAGATCCAATCGACGAACAAGCAGTAAAAGAATTAGGAAAATTTTGCAACTTGCTAAGAAAGGGCGAAGAAGAGAAAGCCGACATCGTGATAGTGCGTAGTAGAACTGTAATAGATAGGGCCTATGTAAATAAAGCAAAAAATCTAAAGATGATTATCCGAGCAGGAGTAGGCCTTGATAATATTAGAGATATAGAATACTGTAGAAAAAAAGGAATAAGAATTGATCATACTCCTGAAGCATCTAGTGTAGCTGTTGCCGAACTCGCGCTTGGTCATATGATTGCAATAGCAAGAAAAATTCCAGTTACCACCAAAGATAAACGAAAATGTGAATGGCGTCGAGAGGATTTAGTGGGTTTTGAGCTTTGTGGCAAAACACTTGGCATAATTGGCTTGGGAAGGATAGGTAAGGAAGTAGCGAAAAGAGCAGAGCCATTTGGAATGATTATACTAGCATATGATCCATACATAACAAGCTCAAAATATAAAATGGTTGAATTACAAAATTTGTTAAAACATTCAGATATTATATCATTACATGTTCCGCTTAATGAAAAGACTAGATATCTCCTTGATAAAAAGGAGTTCAAGATGATCAAGAAAGGAGCAGTCTTAATCAATACATCCAGAGGAGATGTAATAAATGAAAATGAACTTGTACGTAATTTAAAAAGTGGAAAAATATCATTTGCTGGACTGGATGTTTATAGTGAACGATTAATAAGAAATTCTTCCATGAAAAAGATGGACAACGTCATTTTAACTCCTCACATAGGTGCTCAGACGATAGAAGCAAAAGAACGAATCGGAAAAGCAATAATTGAAAAAGTTAAAAATTTCCAAAAAGAATTTGAGGGGAAATGATTGTTTACTCATTTTGAAGGCTTTAATTATTATTTGAAAGTCGGTAAGCTCAATGGAATCATCTTCAGACATGTTAGTTAATACATCTTGGCTTTCTGAAAACTATGAAGACCAAGATCTAAAAATTATCGAAATAGACACGCCTCCATTAACACGTTTTATCACCAAATACGTTCCAAATAGTTGGCTCATAGATTGGAAGAACGACTTATGGCAGATTACAAAAAGAGATTTCGTGGTTGGAGCTGATTTTAAGAGATTAATGGAAAGCGTAGGAATATCAAACAATGATACTATAGTGTGTTGCAGTACAATCAAGCAATTTGCTACTTACGCCTATTGGATAATGAAATATAACGGCCATAAAGATGTCCGGCTTTTAGATGGAGGCCCAGAGAAATGGATCTCAGAGGGAAATCCTGTAGCGGATAACCCACACAGACCGAATGGATATAGTAAGAGTAAGTACGAAATAAATAACGTCAATTCAAAGATAAGAGTCTTCAGAGATTATGTGCTCCAAAGTCTCCAAAGAAATGATGTTATACTTTTAGACGCTCGAAATCCTGAGGAATATCAAGGTAAACTGATAAATGTTCCAGAATTACCTCAAGAAGGATCTTTAAGAGCTGGAAGAATCCCAGGATCAAAAAATATCTATTTTGAAGAAAATGTCAAACCTGATGGAACATTCAAATCAATTTCAAGCTTGCAACATATCTATTCTTCTAAGAAAATCACATCTGATAAAGAGATAATTACGTATTGCAGGATGGGGCATCGCGCGACATTAGTCTGGTTTGTACTTTCACAACTTCTTCATTACAAAAAAGTGAAACTATATGATGGGTCTTGGACTGAGTGGGGAAACTTAGTTAATGTACCAATTGAAAAATGAGATACTATTAAGAAACTATTGTATCTCTTCAAATAATCTGATTTCAAGAAAGTCTGTTAGTGATTAAGATAGCATGTTATGAGTCTTCTTTTAGAAATCTGCTAGGAATCAACATTGCTGCCACAATTATCGCAAGAATAGTTAGTCCAGTAGAGAAATCGCCAGTAAGATCTCTAAATAACCCTATTATTACTGGTCCTAGAACTCCTCCTACTTCACCGAATGAAAAATATAAGCCACCTGCTGCCCCCATTTTTTTCACTCCAACTTCACGAGTGTCCATTAAAATTGTTAGCAGAAGCGGTGATAGAGCTCCAATGAATAAACCTATGGATGCAATACACAATAACACTAGATTCTCATTACCCAAGAGTAAAATAACTATTGATACAGCAGTTATGGATAAAATTATGGCGACAGCCGTCTTTCTGGAACTTAAGATATAAGACATTCTTGGGATTGTCAAGCTTCCAAAAATTCTGAAAATACTAAAGCTCGCTGCCAGAATTCCAGCCAATGTAGGTGTAAGGTTTTGTGTCTCCAATATCTTCGGTAACCAGTTGTTCAGGCTATGAATCACCATAAAAGATGTAGTCCCAATAAAAACTATGGACCAAATATTTCTATATCTTAAAAGACCGAAAATTGATTTCCAAATATTCTCTTTAAAGACGTTCGTCTCTATATCTAGACCTGTTGATGATTTTGCAAATTTGATCCAAAGTAGTACAACTATTATCGGTATTATGCCATAGAATAGAAGGGCGTTTCTCCAAGATCCCACTAAAGGTAGAATCAAAATATTGGTTGCCCCCAGTGAGAAAGCAGTTCCCATAGCGACCCCCGTGAAATAAATTCCTGATGCCGTTCCTCGTTCTTTTCCAAAGAACCATGTGGCAATTAACTTTGGTAGTCCAATAGATATGATAGGCGCCCCAACACCAAAAACCGCCACGGAAGTAAAAAGAGATAAAAAATCAATTGCATAGGATCTCATAATCACTGATGAAGCAACTACTAGGATGCCTACTGAGAGAGACTTCTTTAGTCCAAGCCGATCAATTATAATTCCTACAGGATAGGCAGATGCTATGTAGATTAGAGGCCATGCACCAGCAGCAATCCCAAATTGTGTATATGTTAATTGTAGTTCAGACATTATTGGAGTCGCAAGAGGAGCTAAGGAAAAGGAGATTAACCCAAAACAGAAATATGTGGCCCAAGCCAAAGCTAGCATGGCCCATCTATATCGCATGGGTGATTGTTGAGTCAGCGTCGCTGACATAGTTTCATCCTTAATTATCGGCTATCTCTGGAAATTATATTTCACATGTTGAGAGGATCAAGACTTCATATTCGATAACGACTAGGTTTTCTAAACGTGTAACATTGAATCATACAATCCAGAAATTATCTTAAAAATTGTTGTTATGTTGAATTTCAGATCAATATCGGATAGGTTTCTCCTCCCATAGGTAAAATATTGATCGAACTGTCTTGACTATATTGATTGGATAGAAATTTCATAGCTTCATCAAAATTCTGTAATTTCTCAAATCTTAGCTTTTGTGCATCTTTTTGTGAAACACCTTCTGATAATACACAGATTTTATGTCTTTCCCGTACGTAACCAATGCTCATTGCCATTCCTAAAGATACATAATCCTCGATTTCCTTATCCTCTTTATAGATCTGTTTCAATTCATCAGTGGAATACTGCATGTAATCTAGCAATTTTGGATGCATAACAGAAACACCTTCAGGGCAAGGAGAGATGAGTAGGATTCCACCATTCTGCTTTGTGGCAAGATCAGCTGAGAATAATCCTTTTTGTGCTTGCCAAAATTCGATATCTGCAGGATAGCTGCTAGAAATCGTGATATCAGATAATGATGGAATTTCGACGCCGTAGATTTTTTTTGAAAGTTTAATTCCTTCTCTGTGTGCCTTAACAAAATGTCCACTAAAAACTTTTACAATTTCCCTATTTCTTGTAATGGTTGTATTTACTAACAGGTGAATTCTAACTTTGTCGGCAAATTCGTCTATCAATTGGCGAGTTGGATTATCTTCCATCCCTAATCCGTTTGGTGTTGTCATGCCCGAATGTACATGCATTCGACCAACTGTTTCTTCACCTGCTAATCCTGGAAGAAGTATTTTGGCACCTGCCCCCCAACCGGCATTACAATGTGGAATGATATTTCCAGTTGCGATTCGAATATCAGCTTTGATGTAGTCTTTGTTAATCCATACTGGAACATTATCTGCAATCTTTCCTATGTATTCAAGTTCTGTCTCATTGTCAAAAGCATGATTGATCACTTCATATTCTTCAACAATTTGAGGTCCATACTTGTCTTTCATTTCTTGTTCCGTCATTTCTCTATGAGTTCCAAGAGCGATTATGATCTTGATATCCTTCCTATTGGCTCCAGCACTTTCAAGTGATTTCAGAATTGGAGGAAGAATAATGTGTGTAGGTGTTACTCTGGTTACATCATCTACTGCTATGGCGATAGTCTTACCTTTTGGAGATAATTCGTTAATCCTTTGTCCTTGTATAGGATTTTTCAGAGACTGTTCTATCTCAAGAGTTGGATTTGGGGAAGGAGATATCTCTGAAGGATTTACAATTTTCAAAACTCTTCTATCATCGAGTTCGAAACTTATTCTTCGTTCGCCGTATGGTATTTCCAAATGCATTGCTCTTCACTTTAATGAAGACAAATAGCACACTTAAAAAATTAATATTTAGATTACTTCGAAATCAATTCTGGTGAGTTTCAAACTCAATGCATTAAGATGTAAAGCAATCTATAGATTAAGTATAATGCTAAAAAGCTTATTGTAAGAGAAAGCAATCTAGCAACCAGCAATAAGGTTTCCTTGGAGAATCGTAATGAGGCATAGTGTGCTGCCAGAGTTTTATTATACATTAAGTAAGAGTTAGCAAGAGCCTCATCTTCAGTTATGACAGCGACTTCTGGAATAGTAGTAGTAGATAAAACGAAAGCGAACAATTTTATTCCAAAAACTATCAAGAACAGATAGAAATAATTTCCATTAACTAATGAGCTCATAGGCGAGATCAAAATATTCGCCAAGCACATAATAATCACAATTAACATGCTCGATTTGATTGCGCCTAGCCATCGATTGTAACCTGCAAATAGAAAGTTGCCAATAAAATTAGAAGCAGTGTAATTGAATGATGAAAATAAAGATAATAGCGGATGTATTATTGCAAAAGGTGTGGCTAAAGCTAATATGGGAGTCGATGCATCCAAACCAACACTGTATCTCAGTCTCTTGAAAGGCCAACCTTTACAGATAACTGATGCCACTACGCTTGTCAGCATTGTGGCAAGATACATGGATATTGCCAGATAATCTGGACCTTTCAGATAATCCATAACGTATGGGACCCAGACTACTGTAAGAAGATAATTCCCAGCAAAGATGGCCACGAAATATGTCGATGTGGAAAACAGTCTCTCCGGTTGTTTAATAGATTTGGGTATCTTCATTTGTTCAAGATGTGACAATTCCATCATAGAAACTGTTAACGTCGCTAACAGTCCTATTCCGACGCCTAATACAAAGATGTATAGAAATTTTACATCTGCAGGCATGAAAGCGAGCAAGAATATTGCTATTCCATAACCAATTATGCTAGAGAAGCCTAATGCTGCCGTTCGTTTGGCAGTTACATCTTTTATCTCATCTTCTGATAAAGAACCAAATATGGCAAGATTTGTAAAAGCAGTTGTTGGTGTGGCTGCCGCACATGCATAGATTAAAGCGATAACTCCAACGTCTTGAGTAAAAGGAATGAAAAGAAATAGAATTCGATCTACTGCATGCTGAATAAGAAAATTGAATTTTACTTTTGTTAGTAGAATTTTTGGAAATTTGTATAGTATTAAATGGATCAGAAGTTTAGTTACTCCCGCTAAGCCTACGACTAGGGATATGCCTCCGACTCCTCCTCCAATAGATACAATATAAACGAATAGAACGCCTGTTGTAAGTGCTGAAGATATTCCGTATAAACTGGACTCTAAGACCAGCAGAGATTTTAGTTTGGAAGTCACATCATACAATCTCTTTAAGGATTGATATTAACTTCCGCATATGATGAAGATCTAATATAAAAAATGGCGTAACCAGGCCATTTTATTATTGCTAATCAAATTCTTGTTTCTTAAAAATTTAATGAGCTAAGTGTTAAATATCCATTGAGAGAACAAACTATCGATTCATATTGAATTTTGATTTTGAGACAGTAATTTTAGGTAATGCAGTGACATGGTGTGTTAGCGTAATTATCGTCGCAATTATTGTTCAAGAATCTGAGCATTTTCTACCAGTAGTAGTGATTTTGTGTATCGCTGCTATGATAAGCATAATTTTGGTGGCTAAGGCTACTAGACGCCCAAAAAGCAAAGAATGGTATGAAGGAGAATCATTTTAGTTCTCCTCTTTTACAATACGGCTTTTTGCTATGATTGCCGCTCCCAAAGCACCTACTAATTGGGGATCAATTTTTTCTGGAATATGAACTGGGATTCCAAGCTCTCTAGATAAAGAAGATCTTAACCCTATATTTTTTGAAACGCCACCAGTTAACAGAATTTCTGGTCGGATGCCAACTTTTTTCCCCATGGTTGCAACTCTTTGTGAAATAGCATTATGAAGTCCTGCAATGATGTCTTCCTTACGTGTTCCTTCGGCAAGTAATGAGACGATTTCAGTCAACGCGAACACAGTGCAGGTACTGGATATTTTTGCTGGATTATTTGAATTCATTGAAAGTTTTCCCAAATCTTCGAGAGGAATCTCTAAAACAAGTTTTGAAGCAAATTCTAAGAATCTGCCTGTACCTGAAGCGCATTTATCGTTAATAGCAAAATCTATCACTCTTCCGTTTTCACCAAGTGCTATTGCTTTAGAATCTTGACCTCCAATATCTATTACAGTGTGAACACTAGGTGAAATATGGTGTGCACCACGTCCGTGACATGATATCTCAGTAACAGTTTCATCTGCAAAAGGGGCTTTAACTCTTCCGTAGCCAGTTGCTATAACATATTTCCTATCTATATTCTTCATATTCAACTTGGACAATGTCTCTTTGAATGCTCTTTCTCCAGCTTCTGTTGGATTTGCTCCAGTCGATAATATTGGTCCAAAATGAATTTCGTCATTGAAAATAACTGAAGACTTTGCTGTGGTACTTCCTATGTCAACTCCAGCTGCCATTATTTCCATTTATTAAAGCTCCTATTTCGAGATACTGCATGTGCTTTGGTCTTAGTCTAGACGGATATTAGCGCAGGTATTAGTTGTATGAGAGCGAAAACGAACCATACGTACCATGCTGCTGTCGCTGCAATAGCAAGGGGGAAAAACCACGATCTTATCTTGATATTGGTTCCTCTTAGATATAGATCTATACATTCTCTAGGGCAGACCTCTATGCATTTTCCACATTTTGTACAGTCAAGATTAGGTTTTCCCTTTTCCTCGATGGCTTTAGGCGTCATAGCATAAGTATGACAGACATGCATGCAGTCATAGCATTTATCACACTTATCCATGTCTATCCTAACTCTGAAAGGACTTAAACTCTCAACTAGATTTATCATGCCCCCAACCGGGCAGAGAATACAGAACCATCTTTTCTTTGTCATTATTGGCAATATTATGACGAAGACTACGACTACCGCTATGAAGGCTATTCCAAGCCATATGTACTGTATAAGGAAAGTCCAGCAGATCAAGCATATTATGGGGACTGCAGCTCCAAGCGCCACTAAGAGCAGCGCTATAGCAATACCATACTTGACATCTTTGATTTCTTCCTTCAAGCCACCTAAGAAAGGTTCTCCACGAGGTGGATGAAAGGTTGTTCTAACTTTTCCAAGTTTCCATCTTTCCTTTGTTCCATGTATGAATGTCTCAACTGTACCTCCAAAGAAACACATCCAACCGCACCAACCTCTTCCAAAAATAACAGCTGTAGCTACAAATGGTATCATTACCATTATGAGCATAACCAAAGTTGTTGGCCAATGAAGCATTGCTCCTGGTTGTGACTCAGATCCATACACGGCCAAACCAAGAGTAATCTCTGGAAGAGTTCGAGTGCAGGGAATTACTGTGGTTCCATACATAGGTGCCCCCTCAAAATAGTAAACTCTAAGATGATCACTTACCCATTGTCTCAATGAAAGCCAACCAATCCAGCTAAGGATGGCAAAGAATCCTGCCCATACCACTGTTGAAAAGAAAATAAGAATCGATCTTCTAACATGTTGTACTTCTCGAGCACGTAAAACCCAGTAAGTTGCAGCTCCCATTAGAACTCCAGCTAATAATCCAACTATGATATAAGGGCTGGAATAGAGAACAAATGAGAAAACAGCTACTGCCAATGCTGCTACAATAGCATTACGGGTACTAGTTGCTGGTTCCATAGTGATAAGACAAGAGATAGATAAAAAATATAACTGTTGTCATATATGAACTCAGAAAATAGAAGGTTTAAAAATACTTGGATAGAGAGCAATTTGCTTTGGACAGTGATGATATTCATCTCTCACAATCGATTCATATAGTATTCTCTGGAAAGGGAGTGTTATACTTTTGATTGAGAAGTTGAATGAGAAGTTTAAAGATCTACCTGAATATCTAGTGAAGAAAAAAGAGAAAGGTTCGAAAATTATCGGGTATTTCTGTAACTACATCCCTGAGGAATTGATCAATGCAGCAGATGCAGTTCCGCTCAGATTAGTCAGTGGGAGCATTCCTGAAGCTATGAACGCTGGAGAACAATATGTAAAATCCTATTGTTGCCCATTTGTTCGTAGCTGTATTGGAAATCGAGTAAACGAAAATCCATTATACAAATTTCTTGATGCCATTTGCATTGCAGGTACTTGTGATGGGATGAGGAACTTAGAAGAATATTGGCGCAAATATTTTGATATACCGGTGTTTTCGGTCGGAGTTCCTAAGGTTTCAAATAGATTCCGAACACGTGAACATACATCAGAGTATTTTAAGGCCGAACTTAATCGGCTCAAGAGCGATCTTGAAGTATTGACTGGAATAAAGATCACAAACAAACGACTCAAAGAGAGTATAAGATTCTACAATTTGATGCGAAGCAGAATGAGGCGACTATATGACTGTTTGAGTATAGATCCTTCGCCAATATCTTGGCGTGATATATTCAGAATATCTCACATGGGATATCTAATCGATAGGGCTGAATTTCTTAATGAAATAACAAACATTCTCAAAGAACTTAGAATTAAAAGGAGTGGCCTAGAAAGTAGTGAAGAACAGGTCAGGTTGATGTTGTATGGCTCTATATTAGCCTTCGAAGACACGAAAGTGCTTGATATACTTGATGCTTCTAGAGGAAAGATAGTCTCAGATGCTCTATGTACAGGATCTAGATTTTGGCGTAAAGATGTTTCCATCGAAGGGTCATTGATAAACGGTCTTGTAGATCGATATCTATACAATATTCCATGCGCTCACATGATGGACTTCATGATGAGATTGAATTATGTAATAGCTTCGGCT
>Ga0180438_10001628_pt1 | contig 39570 bp, 55 predicted proteins | sample SS_ome_12_FD_132455 | JGI IMG/M metagenome (GOLD analysis project Ga0180438, IMG submission 132455) | Hypersaline lake sediment archaeal communities from the Salton Sea, California, USA - SS_3_D_2 metaG | ecosystem: Environmental > Aquatic > Non-marine Saline and Alkaline > Hypersaline >... | reverse complement strand
TTCGGATTTGCCGACGAAGCCTCGGGAGCCATCGGCGCAGCAGTAACAGGCCTTTCCGATACCGTAGCTAACTTCGCTTCCGGCAAACTCGAATTCGGCGACTTCGTAGGAGAATACCAACGCCAAGTAGAAGAGGCTCGCGCAGCAGATGCCGCCGCACAAGAGGCATTCCCTAAGACTTTTACAGCCGGAGAAATCGGAGGCGCTTTAGCATCTGGAGTAGCAACCGGAGGAGCTGGCCTAGCCACCAAAGGTTTAGGCGGAGTCCTCAAAGTAGGTGCAGGCCTAGGTGGACTAGCAGCAGCGGGTAAATCAGAAGCAGACCTAACACGAGGAGAAATAAAAGAGTTCGCCGGAGACGTGGGCATTGGCACCGCGATCGGAGCAGTCACAGGACTAGGAGGAGAAGCACTTTCCAAGAGTCTCGGTGCAGTGGGTAGAAGGGTCCTTCCTCAGAAAGCCCAAGACATTGCAGCCAACGTAATCAAACCCAAGGCTATAGCCGCTGATCTACGTAATGCCGCCAAAGCTAGTACCAAGAAAGCCTTTGACCAACGTACGAATAAGAACCTAGTAAAAGGCGTAGAAGGTCTACAAAACAGAGGGGTCTTACCTACAGAGCGAGCAGCATTCCAGTCCATGGACAAACGCGAGATGTTCAAGGCTGTCAGGAAAGAATCTAACCTCTTAGGAGAATCAATAGAAAACATCACCAAAGCCGCCGATGAAGCAGGCGTTGATTTTGGTTCCAATCAACTAGGCATCGCTAAGCTTCGCGAAGTCACTAAAGCAGTGAAGAAAGGCTCAACCAACGACGAATTCATCACAGCGGTAGGCAACGTCGAAGATCTCCTACAGAATCAGCAGTTTAAAGCCTCAGACCTTTTTGGACTCAAACAAGAACTAGACGGACTCATTAAGACGGGTTCAACCCTCAAGGCTGTAAAGAAATCACAGATGAAGCAGCTCATGGGTGTTCGCACACAAATCAAGGAAGCTCTAGAAGACAAGATCGATGATGCTGCTCTTAAGTCTCCAGAGTTACGCGCTACCTTAGACAAACACGGCACCAAAGACTTTGCAGAACTCAACGACGCTTTCGGAGACACAGTAGTAGTAAGAGACACTTTAGCAGACGCAGCAGCGATTGCCGAATTCGAGGAAGGTGCAGCCCTAGCAAGCCCACTATCCGAGCAAATCGCAAACCTCACACGACAAGAAGGTGTAGTCTCTGCCATTACGGGTGGTGCTGGCCGAGTAGTAGGAGGAGTAAGCGAAGGAGTAGTAAGAGGTGGTGCAGCCCTTGGAGGAGCCTTACGCAAGGCCGAACAACAAGGAGCGGTCATAGCACGTCAGCTGTACCAATCTCTCGACGAAGACAACATCATCAACGATGAAGCCGATCGCAAAGCTCATGCAGGCCGAGTAATGAACAACAACACTCTCTCCCATGCTCAAAAGTTTAGGGAGATAAACCAGCTTCAGACAACAGGAAAAATTAACCCCGAGTCGATTCCTCAGAGAGACAAGCGACAAGTTCTCAGGGACTTGGAAGCTCAGCGTAAAGCAATGGAAGCCGAAATACTTCAAGGGCTATAACCGATGAAACAGAAACTAGAGAAGATCTTTAGAAAAGCCGCAATATTCTTCGTACTAAAATGGGTAGCCTCTAAGTCGAAGTCTACCCATGACGTTCTTTCGGCCTTGTTTAATTTACTTGACGATATCTGAGTATAGATCATGGAGTAACACCCTAAGTTTCCTGTGGATAAAATACAAGCGTTGTCGAGAGTAATTTTCGTTGATGTCTAGCTCGGCGGCTAATTCCTTATGCTTCCATCCATCATGCCGTAGAGTAAACAACTTCTGATCAAATTCCGACAGCGTAGCCACAGCGTCGAGGAGTCTTTTTCGCAGGAGAGGAGCACTTTCCACATCCTCCAAAGCTTTCAGATCTTCCAACCCAGAACCTAATACCACATGTTTGCTATACGTCTGAGCCTTCCTAACACGATTCTGAATCTCAAATCCGATGACTGAGTACATGAACGTCCAAGGCGTACAACTAAAATCATATTTACGTCTCATTTGTTTGAGGGCGTAGTAGAACAACTCCTGTGCCTGGTCATCGATATCAACCTGGTAGAACCATTTCCTACTACACACGCCTTTGATCCTAGGCAGTAACTTAGTATACAAAGAACCAATTGCAACACTCTGTCCAAGCATTACACTCATCGCTTCCGCTTTGTTTGAAAGAAACTGTAGAGTTCCTCTGTTAATAATAAGGTGGTCAAAATTATGGCTATCAAGCGCACACTCGGATTCGTGGGATGACCGCAGAGTACTGTTCCCCACAACACGCACCGTAGTAACTTTCGCCCCTTCGTCACAATCGTTCGAAAAAGCCTCCTTGATAGCTTCCATTTCATTTGGGAATCTCCAGTCTGTTATTACAAAATACTCTCCTTGTGAAGCTTGTATAGTCTCAACAACTTTACGGACCCAGCGTTTGGGATCCATCTTACTATAAAAATCATGCATGAAAAGCAATACGTCTCTAGGTGTTTGATACTTCCACCCAATCCATATGACAGAGTCCTTTAACTCAACATCATGGAAATACCGCAAAGGCAGTCCAACGAATTTACTGGCTTCTTCCTTTATAAAATCACCAAAGGCCACTCTTTGCCAATCACCTTGTAGCATACCTGCAAAGGTGTCTTTACCAGACCCCGCCTTTCCAGATAACATTAGAATATTCTTCATACCATCCCCCGAGAAACCCCCTCCGAAGAGGGGGGACTATTGTTAACGTTTGATTAGCTTCTTTAGTACAGCTGCGATCTTTTGGTTGATCGATTCCTTGTTCTTCTCTGCAAACTCAACGACTTGATCATCAATCTTGTTTTCAGATTTAGCAGCCTGCTTCCTGACAAATACCAACAAGGCACCCATCGCGAAACCAACTAACAACAACATGTTCTCAGCTAAGAGATTCAATACTTCTTCCATCTTATTTTTCCTTCTTTTGGTTGTACATCCAAAGAGCCATACCAACTGCATCGATGGCATGCTCGTAGTTACTCGCCGTTACTTTGTGCACCCACGGCCAGGTGGCAGGATCTTTGTTTTCGATCCCAGCAAAAATTCTAGGGTGGTTCTGCTCCTTACTACGGGACTCGTTCCACGTCTTAGGAAGCACGAAGCACTTTTCCTTTGCATCTACCATGGTGTAGAACGCCCCGGCTACTTTACCCATCCTTATGAGTACGTTAGCGTTAGCGCCGGATCTACCAGCACGCCTAGGGTAGCTCTCTTGTGCCTCTACGACTAGCATATCACAAACAAAGAATTGAGGAAAGTCTTTTTTGTATTTTTCTAACCCGGCGATCATTGCATCCACCTTTTGCAAGCTCTTTCCTGGAGCCTGCCAAGCGGGCAAGATGAAACCAGCGTGTTCTACAAAGATTCCATCCTCAAAAACTTCGATTTGTGCTATCCCGGCCTTGACATAACCTGGATCAAATGCGGTGATTATCACGCTGTCACCCCCTTAGGTTCGATTGACTTACTAGTAGAATACACAAAAGGTCCAGCCTTCACCCATCTTTCCATGGCATCAGCTTCAACCGTGATCCTTACATCCGGTAGTACTTCTTGCATACCCTTTAACATTAATGTACATGCTAGGTCAATTCGTTCGTGTAGTTTATCATCATTCGGCATTTCTATAATATATTCATCGTGAATGAAAGCTAGTAAGTCACAGTCGCTTAGTTCACCTACTTCACACGCTTCAGCCAATAATAAACCAGCACCTTTTGCACCATCTGCTGAACGTGATTGCAAGCCGAGTCCATTCAGTCCATCGCAATAACCACACCGAGCACGCCATCTACCACTTGAGGAGTAACCCCAACCGTCTACACCTTCCTGATACGCATACCACCGAAAGAGTTTAGCAACTTCAGGGTATGTATCCAGGAAGACTTTCCTCAATTCTCGTGCAGCGTCTTCCGTCATATCCTCAATGCCATAAGTCTTCTTAGCATAATCGGTCATTCTAGCCGGCCCAAGTCCTCCAGGAAACCCGAAGTTAGCAGCCTTGGCCATTTGACGAAAGAATTTAGCATCTTTGTCTCCACCCTTCATAGCTGCCATGAACTCATCGTAGCTGATATCCTCGTGTTTCTTCAGACTCATCAGCTGGGCACCCATAACACAATGAGGATCTTTACCCGCATTGATAGCGTCCATCATCCTAGAGAATCCAAACATCTCGAACGTTACTTGTGCCAAGCAATCTAACTCCAAGTGCCCATAGTCGATACCGACCAACACTTTCCCAGGCCTAGCAATATGAGCTTCTCTGATATTACCACCTCTAGGCAGGTTCTGCACGTTTTCACTAGGTAACCTCTCACCCCTGTCTTTAGGTTTCACCCCGTGACTACTGGTGCGACCAGAGGTTACCAGTACATTGAACTGAGGATGAATAGTCTTATCCCTGAGCAGATTCGGCAGGTAAGTACTGAGCATCTTCCTATACCCCTGGTATTCCTTAAGAGCATCAATAACCGGGTCTTTAGGGTAATCCGCAATAGCATCAGCAGCTAGGCTAACCTGTCCATTAGGGAAGGATTTACTAGGTTCTGAATACTGCACAGACTCAGGATATAACTCAAGGATATAAGCCCTAAGCTTCTTCTCCCCGATAGAAACCTTCCCTGCCTTCTTCCCCTTCGCTGCCACAGTAGCAAACCCAGCGTCGACTAGCGCAGCGAGAGGCTCTTTCCCCTTCTCCTCAAGCTCAGCCTGTGTGTCTAACACCAACTGTGTGTCTATCAAGAATCCTTTCTCAGTCATCAATCCACCGACGAAATCAAAGAATGTCTGTAGGTTCTCGGTGCCCATGGAACACTCACCTTCTGGGTTGGCTAGCTCCGCTTGTCGAGCGTACACTTTCCATCCCCACTTAGTGTCGTCCAGGGCGTAATCGATAGCAGCTTGCGGCCAATCTACAATCTCGACGTCCTCTAACTCAGAGTAACGCAATCGCCAAGCGTTAGGATCGGTCTTAGCGTCACTGATATCTTCTTGGAAATAACGCATTACACAAGCAGCTAACGATTTAGGGTTGTTCAAATGACCCACCACCGAGAGATGTAACAAGGCTTCTCGAATCTTGGTACACCTGATGCTTCCTCTCTTGTATGCCTCAAAAATCAGCGGACGCAAGCCAGCAAAGTGTTTGTATAATACAGTCATATCAAATTTAGCATTGTGCCACACCATCGTATGCCCTTCTCTGAGCATCATCTCGATTGTCTCAGCAATCTCCTTGGTGAGGAAGTGTCCCCCTGTGTCGGGGCAGTAGACGGAAAGAACGATCGGCTTAGGCGCGAACGTCGTCTTGTCTATCAACCTGGTTTCTAAGTCCAACACGTAAGTATTAGTCATCTTCCTTCACCTCCGTTAAGGCCACCTCAAGATCAAGGATAGTGCGTCTCACGTAGTAAGACACTTCATCCATCTCCCGCGACATTTTCTCCAACCTGGCAAATTGCTGGTAAATCTCGGCAAGAACCTTCCTAGCGTGGTCTTTATCCATAAAGTTTACCCCCAAAGCTAAATACTCCATCTGTAATCTTGGGTGCGTAAATTGTACTCACACCGTCGATACGATATTCCACGATACCAAACCCAGTAACCCAATTAGTAGGGCGGTTAATCAAGAACTCGCACTGCTTCTCGTCACGCTGTGTACCAAGGCTTATCCCCTGGGTAACACCCCGTGCATTAACCATGCTATAAAGCTGTTGGGTTTCGGTGTGACCGTAGAGCACATTCTGTCCCATGACCGACACATGCTTCTTAGCATGAGCATCATTGATATACACTCCATGTGTGTGTAGGTTCTCACCGATCTCCAAAGCTTCGTTGTAGCCAAAGACTTCGTACCCCTTATCCCCTAGGCCGGACACGTTAGAGAAGTGCATATCCATTCCAGATTCCTTCAAGAACTTCCGCAGCCCTGGAGCCTGCTTTGAGATCAACTTTTTGTACCACAGCTCATGGTTACCCAGCAACACAGACTTATAAGCCAAGCTATCACCACAGGCCTCCACCATCTCATCAAGGAGATCAACACCGCCCTCAAGCTCTGTCCGTAGCAACTCGAAGTTAATATTTCCCTGCCAATGACTCACAGGTCCCATTTCCCACCAGTCCCCCAAGGAGATCAAAGCGTGAGGTTGGTAATCCTCAAGGAATTGTACCGTAGCCTCATGGGTCTTCTTACAGTGATGTGGAAAGTGCTTGTCCGGCAGAACCACAGTACGCAACACGTCGCAATCAGTTAGGTTAGCAGCTTCGAATATGTCTTCCATTTCTAGCGTAAAAATTCTCATTATACCTCTCCGTAAAATTGTGTGACCATGTGACCCATTAGTTTTATATTTCTCGGCAGGATTTTATTGTCGTCCAAGTCCCAGACATCAACGACTTTAGTTCCATTGAGATCGTATACCTCTTTAGATATGACTAAGTAAGTAGCACGTGGTCCGCAGTAAACAACCATCCCCTTCGAAAATTCTGTGATACCTCGTAAATTCTCGGTCTGTCTTATTGGTACAATATTCATTTTTGCTCCTCTGTGGTTTCTTGTGCATTTGAAACAATCAAAACTAATCTGGCTATAACACCCTTAGCCGTAGCTAATTCATTAGGTGACTTCAAGGCCGCCTCAACGTTCTCACCTTCTAGAAACTGGTGTGTCGCCAGCAGCATATCTATTAACTGTTGTTTATTAGTATCCTTCACTTGGTGCCTCCTGCTGTTGTTTCCTGGAACCGATTAAACGCCACGATCATCGTTTTTATTTGTTCTTGATCTTGAGAAAAATCCAGGTTCATTATCTTCCGCTCTAACAAACATAATTCTGCACTGATTTTTAGGTATATATCCCACTCCTCATTAGATACACCGCCTGCTCTTTGTCGAACTAGATGGCAAAAATCCTGTGTCAGATCTCGTAAAGCATCAATTGATTTAAACATCATTCCTCCTAAAAAGAACCCCCCAGACTATGAGGGGTTCCGTTGATTAGTTTTCGAAAATATCCTTCGCACTCTTCTTACCAGCAGCCGCCGGCTTTTTGTCGCCATGCTTGTTCTCAGGCTCTACCAGCTTGTGAATGGTAACACCAGCGAGGGCAAAACTTACGCCGCCTTCATAGTGATAGCATGTGAAAGAAACACTTGCCTCAGTGCCGCCCCAGATCAAACCAGGTGCGCGGTCTAACTTCTCACTACTCTTAGGACCTGTTGGCTCAAAGAACAGAGGTGGACCGAAATCAGAGTTACGCTTCACCGTTAACTCTAACATCCCATCAACTTCCTTGACTGGGCGGTAATCACCTTCGTTCAAGCGGTCAAAGACGTGTGTGTCTAGTTTCTCCATGAACTCAATCACGGCTTCGTCTTTAGGGTCCAACACTAGGATGGTCTTAAACGAGCTCTTTCCCCTGAATTCATCCGGCTTGTTCAACCGTGGGTACTTCAAGGTTCCTACTGGTGAATAATTTACGAATTTTCTCTTTTGTTCTGTCATGGCTTTCCTCCCTTGGTTAGCCTTATGTTAATGTTATCGGTTATTCTTGTCAACTACTTTAGCAAACTCCTGATAATTTCTAGAGATAGTTCGTCAAGTTGTTCAATACCAACACCCTCTATAATTACACTGTCGTAAGTTTTTCTTAGATCTAATGCGGATTGTAACCGATCAATACCTAGAAAGTCAACGTGTTGAGAATAACGAAGTCCGATCTCCTCTTGTTTTAACCTAGCCATGTGTTGGTTACCTGTAACGTATAATCTTGTATACTCCATCATATCACCTTCTTAAAAATATGAATCCCGTTCTCAGCTATCCGATTAAGTAGCTGGTTGTAAATAAGGTCACCACCTTCGCCATCTCTAACAAAGATCGCCTTGACTTTCTTACTCACTAGGTTTTGCATTACTGCGTCGACTACAGCATCAGCCAGGTCAAACTTGATCAACCCTTCAGCTGTAAAGTGCTCTCTTGCTTTGCCAACCAAGGCGTGCAAATCTTCCGGCATCGTGTCTTCTCCTTTGTTGCCCTTATTGTAGGACACTTTCCTTTTATTGTCAAGATATTTCTTTTGGCATTCCTTAAAAAAGTTCCAGTGAGGGCAACCCCCAAAGTCCCAACGAGTTTGCTCGTACCCTTCGGAATAAAAATGAGCGAATTTCTCTATGCCCATCCTATCATACTCCTCAAGGATCGTGATAGCTTGCAAGGCATCTTGTCGCACCTGCTCAACCACACTCTCCACACTCTCCCAAGTCAACTCAGCTGTGAGTATGTTCACAGGCTTACGTTTAATCTTTTTAAAGAGTTGGTTGTGTTGCACCACAGGGAGTAACTCTTGTTCACCTCTCATAGCCCAGGCATACAGGTTCAATTGAGGATCCGCAGCCAAATCCGCACTTGTCTTAGGTGCATAGGATTTATTCCCTACCGTCTTATGGTCTTGAATCAACACATGAGTCTCGTTCTGACTCACAACGTCAATCATCCCGATGAAGGGCGGCAACTGGTCATCCAAGGAAAGAGAGAACTTCTTTTCGATACCGTCTTCACACGGCCAAAAAGGATACAGCCTTCGATACTCCCCCCAGAATTTCAACAACTTAGCATTCCAAGCAACAACCCAGAACTCTTTTGCCTCTTCTGAGATGTATATCACCTCTGGTTTCTCGATCTTATCGGCTAACCACCATTCGAAGTTCTCGTGTACAAAGCTTCCGAAAGTCGTAGCCTCACTAGGAGGGCTACGACGATCAAGGACTTTCTCACAAATCCATGCAAATGGTGATCTCTTTATAGTCTTGACCTGACTAATCGAAAGATGTTTCAAGCCGTACTTCTTAAAGAGTTCGTGCATTACTCCTCCTCTTCTTCAAGATTTAAATCCATTTCGAGCTTCGCATCCATCGAGATCAGCATAGCCGAATAAGCAATACTCTCAAATTCTTCCTGTACTTCCATCTTCTCCTCAGCTGTCATACCCTCCGCGATCTTAATTAACACCTGGGCTATCTTGTCTAGCTGCATTCTTGCGTCGCTCACCACATCCATTAACACTGGCTGCACCTCTTGTTCTTCTTGGTTTTCCATCTTAAACCTCCTGTTTGGTTAGATAATATTCAACTACTTCCTCAACTTCGTGTGACGACAACCTAGGCACCAACTGCCTTACCGCTCCCGCCATTGCCCTTTCTTCCTGTAGGCTTGGCACTGTCCTTATTCTTGCTAATACCCTTGCTTCTTCTCTTGTTATGGGGAGTGTCTTTACTGTCATAGCTGGCCTCCTTGGCTCTTTCCCCAATGTTACAATTATCGGCCTTTTTTGTCAACACTTTAGCAGCTTTTTTTTCTTCGTATGCAATAATTACTCGCATACCGCTATCAGTCATGAACTTAACATCCACGTCCCCTAACTCGGAAAGTGCGTGTTCGATGACCGCTTCAGCCTCTGGTGCTGATTTCCCTGTGATAATAACCCTAATCTTCATTCTTCAACTCCTCGTCTGGACCCTGGGGACCTGTTGATACGCATCTTCAATCGCTCTTTCCTTCAACTCCAAGTCTTCATCACTCCTACCCTGCTCGGCATATATCTTCGCCAGCTTATTGAGTAACAAAAACTTAGCTTCGTCTATCGTGTAATAACAATCCCTCATGTTACACGCAGCGATGAAAACATTCTTATGACGAAATCCTTTCCGTCCTCCGGTCTTACAAAAACCAATTGTGGCCTTGTGTAGCTTAGCTCGATATCCTGTCTTCTGAATAGCAAAGAACTCATCATCCGCCAACTGCTTAGCGCTCCGAGAAACGCACGCAGGCTGCTCACAGCGGCTGCTCAGCCACGCAACGAGTTCTTCTTGGCTGACCCTACCCCTAAGCTGCTCAATGTCCTGCTTGGTGCCATTCTTGTGTGTTCCACCACCGAGTCTAGTAAACCGTGACGGATTCTTACAAGAAGGGTCAGCATCCGGCACAGCAGCATAGAGCCAACGTACCAGGCGATCATACTCTTTCCTATCCTGCAATGGATCCTGCAACGAAATCACAAAATGAAACGATTTATTTCCGGAAAAGACGCAGGTAGTGAAAGGCATCCCTATTTCTTCGACGTGTAATAACTGCTTATCAAGAATAAGATCATCGAACTCAACAAGAAAATTCCGAAACTTATCGGTGTTCTTATCGGCTCTAGATGACTCCCCCCGTAGAGGATTAAGTGTAATGTAGGCATCATCCCTACTAACTCCTTCTAGTTTAGTTACTTTGGTCTCAAACGGATTGTCCGCTGAGCAAACGAATTCTTCAGCGTCGAACAACGCTTCAAGATACTCCTCCATGTCTTACCCCTTAAGTTTTTAATCCTGCAATATCACGGTCTAAATTTATCCATCTTGCACGTTTACCGCCGATGGTCTTTCTCACCGCATCACCGAATCCCAACCCCTTGAGATCCTTAGCAAACTTGGCACTCATACCAGGTTGTTTGCGCTGTAACTCCATCCATTCCCTGTAATGGGCGAACATCACATTCAGCTCATTAGGTATATCCCCCGGCTCTACCTCAAATTCATCGACCCACTGTTCAAGTGTGGTTGCAGTACGCAACGATTCTTGGTGCTCGCTCAACTCTTCTTGAATCTCTAAGATCGGATTCAACTGCAACTCTTCGACACTTTGCCAAACCTTTAAGAAGTCGATCGGATTCTTTACCTTAATCCTCTTACCAGCTAACCACTTCTCACCTGTGATCACTTCTAAGTCTGCTTTTGCTTCAAGCTCCAGCTCAACGAAACGTCTCATTCCCGTGTTATCAAAAATAAGATCCGCTAGTGGTCGGTTAGTCGTACCAATGAAAGTACAGTTTTGGGGGATCGTGTCAATGTCTTGTGTCCTCATGCCCCTAGCACTTAGAGTATTAGCTGTAATGACGTTCTTCATACTCTCAATATCGGTACGTCCTGCACCTTGTAACTCATCGAAGATAACCACAAAGTGTTCACTGAAAGCCTTGCGAAAGAAAGTGTCTCTGAATACGTCTAGTTGTAGGTGCAAAACAAATTCTTTTAAAGGTGCAACGAGGTTCTCCACGGACACACTCTTTCCAGTACCGTGTGTTTTACTGTAAAGAACGGGCATTATGTGGTGTTCAACTGGCAACCCCGCAATCTTCCTCTTGACTTGCCACAAGAAACACTCGAATACCTTCTTAGCAAACCTACGTTTATCCTTAGTCGCTTGTGGAAAGAGCGCCTCAATGAACCTGTCCATCTCCTTTTTACAAGCCTCTGGCCGATAACGTACCATGTTCTCAAGTCGGTGTAGTTTTTCGGCCTTGTTATCATAAAGCAACTCCTTCAATTGGTTCTGCAAATCTGCCCGACTAAGACGGTTAGGACTGGCTATCTTGAACTTAGCCGCAAAGACCCTGTACTCTTGTTGGATCTTGGTGATGAACACGTCACGGCTAATACTAGGGTTCTCCTTCCAATCAATCGAGCCATCGAACCTTACATTAATTTTTTTCTGTCTTACGAACTTCTCTACAAAGGCGTTTTGCTCTTCGATAATCAAGAGCTTTTCGTCGCCGCCTTGAGAGGAAACGTCTAACTCACTGAGTAGTTTCTCTTTAAGCTCGTCTGTCAAGTCGTCGTATGCCACTAAGTACCTCCTTAAATCCGTCTTTCTTCTTTATGTCCTTACCACTTGTTTTCGTCTTCTGTTTCTTAGTCTTGTATAAGTGGGTATAGACGGGTATAACTGGTGTGATCCTCATGACTACGCCCCGAATGTTAGCGTTGCGACTGCGAAAAGTACGGGGGCGGCTACCATCGCCAACCCCCATAGGATACATTCCACCATGTCAGTAGCGGGACTCAATTCTTCTTTCTTGTAGCAGTAGAGAGGTTTTGACTCTCGAACCTCTTTTCTGTTGTCAGCTCTTCTCTGTGCCTCTAGTAGTAGCTTGCGGTAGTTAGACATTCTCGGCCTCCTCTAAGGTCTCTGTTATTTCTCTTATACTAACATTATCGACCAAACCTGTCAAGTCCTTTAGTAAAAATTTTGCTTCGTCTACCTTTTTCATAATGTCGTGGTATCTATCATCCTCATACCAACGTAGATACATCTCGTTAGCTTCATCATAATATTCTGGATAATAATCTCTACACATCATATTTCTCCTTTAATCTCTGAAATTCTGCATATCAGCCAACCTTAAACTTATTGCGTCTGGTTTATTCATCACAAAACCCCCTGTATTGATTGATACATCGCATATCCTGCTAGTGCCAGGACAGAGCCTATGAACCACGTGGCAACGGCTAGTTCTTGAAGCCTCTTGATACTCATTAGAAGATCCTCACTATTATAAGATAAAACCCGTATAAGGCTGCTGCGGATGTTCCCATGGAGAGCAACCACAAGGTTACCACGAAAGGTACAGTAATCATACTCCTGATGAAGGGCATCGCAACATCTTCATTGTCGTCTACCCACTTCCCGATAAAGTACATAACGATTACACCTAAGAAACATAAAACCGTTGTCATCGTACGACCTCCTCTAGTTGGCCTCTTTCCTTGGCCCGAACAAGTCGAGCCTTGTCTTCCTTCCTGACTTGATTATACTAGGTATCGGAATTATCGTCAAGGACTTTACCAATAAAAAAATAATCGTTTTCGTCTTCGATTATTTCTCTACCTAAACTCCTCTGTAGCAATTCCCTCGGACTCATATTTTTTACAGGTAGATTATTAAACTCCGTCTCTGATCTCAGCTTAGTAACAAGGTAATACACATCTTCCTTGCGCATACGTAGTACTAAGTCTCCATTAATTATCTCCATAAGGCGGCACCTCGTATAACACTTCGTCCTCAACCCACTCAACCTCAATGTAAGCTGGCCTCACGGCACAACTAGAAAGAAGTAGTATTAAAATCGTCATACCTAGGCAGACAAGTGGTATCCTACCTGACATCTTGTGATATTCCTCCATCGCCTCTTTTCGTGGGTTGTAGGGCTTCTTATTAGCCTCCTTTACAGCATCAGCAAAGTTAAGAATAGTTTCCATGTTGTCACAAGCTTGTTCAAGATTAGATTTTCGTCGTGTCAAATTCTTCACGAACCACCTCCGCGATTTTATCCATCACCTTTTTGTGTGTCTCCAAGGGTACCCCACCTTTCCGGTGCTCGTCCCTTACTGCGATCTGAATCTTGTAGACCCAGCCCTCTAGGATTTCTCCCTGCATAATCTCAAGTTGCTGCTCTTTCCTATGCTCCTTCATGTATTTAATCACCTGGCCACCGATTGCAGCACCCAGGCTAGCCATAATGCTAGTCAACATCTTTTTCTTCCTCCTCTTCGTCTTCAGCCTCTAAGCGTCTTAGTTCTTTCATCATGTCCTGAGCAATGTCCATCAATTCTCTATCAGCGGGGTTATTCGGGTCCATTGGTGGTATATCTTCAGGCCGAACGTCTTTGTAATAATCTTCAAGGGCACTAAAAGCCTCCTCAAGTTCATCCGGGGAAAGAGTGTACCTGATCTCTACGAAATACAAGTCAGCGATGCACCTATAAGCTATAACGATGTTTTCTTCTCCGGCATATACCTTATCTACCATGACACAAAGTGCCTCAGCCTCTTCCTTGGTATCGAAGCGGGCTATGTCTTCATGACTAGTCCCACTCTCTGGAAAAGCCCTTGCCGTCTCTTGACATCTCTCTAGTGCGTCCTGTAAGTCGTCTAGATTCTTTGTGAATATGTAGCTCATTGTGTTTCTCCACGATAAAAGTTAATAATCTCTTGACTTGATTGGAAGTAATACCTATCCCAGTTTGTTTCATCCATCGGCTCTAACAGTGTCACCTCTGGTGGATCCTCTTCAGTGATCCGCGTTACTTGCCTTGCCTCTATAATATCGGCCGGGTCTGCTACGAACTTTAGTATTTTCATTCTTTAATCCTCTCTAACGTGACTTGGGGCCTGAGGTATACCTCTCCAGTTTCTTCACAAAACTCCTCTACATAATCAGCTTCTACTACAGTAAACAAAGGATCATCTCCCTTCGGTTCGGGGAGTGTCAAGTTATGGCTACCCCAATCATGGATAAATTCTATCTGCGTCATTCTTCCACCTCAATTTCTATGTTGTCGTACTCCTCGCACCACCGCTCTTTCCCCTGACCCTCTGATCTAGACTGAGCTATTGATGCGGCACACTCCTCAGCCTGCTCCATTGTAGGGTAACAAACCTTGAACCCGTCTAAATGAACCCAATATTGTTTTACTGGCATTCGTATACCTCCTTGAAATGTTTACTTAAGTAATCAATTATTCTCTCTACCTCTGGTTCTATGTCGTGCTCCCACTCTATCCCCTGAGCATCACACTCAGCGCCTAAGCGATCCATTAGCCGCATACGTGGGTTGAGTCCGAAACTCTTTAGTATGGCCACAGCGGTTGATTCTGCTATCATCTCCTCAACGAGAGCGTAAAGAGTGTTTGAACCATAAGAGGTCAATGTCTCCCTGTCCAATCTCTCCTTGGATCCTGTGACGTGTGCCAATTCATGCAACAACACATGCGCCCTATGCTCTTCTGGTAAAGAGCTGTCTATGATAACCTTGCTATCCCAGTACTCACAAATACCGTGGCAGTGCTCTATCCCTGTATCAGCGAATTCTATTCTAACGCTCATCCTCTTAGCCACTCTGTCCAATAAATCGTAGTCCATGGTCGCCTCCTCTGGCTTTTTCTTATACCTTTATCTTAACCCAAGCTCGTTATTTACGTCAACCCTTTTTAAATCTTTTATCAAAAACATATAAGTGTTTCTTACGCAAGCGTCTATAAGCGCCAACTCAGGATCGTTCAGAGGTCGGTAAGTAGGATGACTCGTCAAATAATGAAGTACATTTTCGACAGAGTCCGCATAACGTCCACCAAATAGCTTTGTGGATAGCTTCAGAGCCACGTTTTCTGCGATCACTTCCTCAATATAAGTATCGTCAATGTGGCGGTGCGCTCGATATTCCCTTCCACCTGCCCAGTGTGCTAACTCGTGCAGTATTGTTTGTAGATAGTCGCGGTCAGACTGGAACAACCCCTGCTTCAGAATCTTAATATCATCGTGCCAACTATTGTATACAGCCGCTATATTTCCAATCCCATCTAAAGGTTTAAGGGATGTATGCTCACTATACTTAACTTCCATCAGATCATAGATGCGGAAAAACTTCTTGTTAGCCTCAACTTCACCTATTAATAGGGTAAGGGCTATGGTTAATAGGGTAAAAAGTCTCATTGGTTACCTCCTTGTTGGTTAAAAAAGTGCTCCTCTAATATACTCGCTACCCTCATAACTTTCGGGGAGGCTAGTCTCGCCAACCCGCTCCAAAGTTTTAGAGGGCAGTGTTTGCCAGTAACTTTATTAAGATTTGACTGCCATTTCTTAGGCTTCAGAAGTGTGATATATTCATCGTAAGCACTGGCGCATTCCTCGGCCGTATCACCTGTATATAACAAGGCTTGTACACCGTCAATCTGAGTGTATGCACACCACCCCTCGGTTTTGAAGGGTTTCACCCCCTTATATAAGGCCCATACGTGCTCTTGTGTCATGATTGATCCTTTAGTACTTTTCGTGTGGCCCAATCAACAATGGTATCATCCATAGAGTAGGGATACTGTCCCCTCCTAAACGCCTTGTTGCCGTAAGTAACTATTAAGTACGCTCGCCACTCGTCCACCTCTTTATAGATCTGCTCAATCTGTTCTGTAGTAAGTTCCATGGTGTCCCTCCTTGTTGGTTTCCTTCAGTATAATAAATATCGTCTTTTTTGTCAAACACATTAGCAAAAACTTCTTGCTCTGTCCGGTTGCTACCCAGTAGAAATGACGCACTGGGCAGGATAAACTACTAAAGGTGACTAGGTTACGAGGTGCTGCCCGGTTGCTGTCCGGTTGCTGCCCAGTAGAAATGACGCACTGGGCAGGATAAACTACTAAAGGTGACTAGGTTACGAGGTGCTGCCCGGTCTGCCCTCTCTGCCCAGTAAAATCTCAGTTTGAGGCTCAAATCTTACTCAATACTCATAGTATATTCGGTAAAGAGCTGGTGTACAGGTGGTTATTGTCTACGTGATGTAAAATACTCATAGTATAAAGTAAAAACTTGAGTGCAAACAAAAACACCTGGGTTTTCGTTAAACACCGGGCAGGAAAGGGGGGTACCTAGTCGAAAAAGCTTAGTTTTGTCCTGACTAACCACTAGGAATCCGCGCAGAAATTTCCGAAGCTAACTCACCTAGCCTCAAGCATTAAGGATAAATCCGATAATCCAAGCAAAGTTTTTTACTAAAGCCCTTGACAGAAACTCCGATAACTGCTATAACGAAGGTAACCCACTAAGGAGGAGCAATCAATGAGCACTAACACCAAGAGACTAGAAAAACACATAGAATTCCTGCCAGACCTCACAGAAGAACTTGATATTTTACTGGACAGGTTCACCCAATCCCAGGTCGACGAACTGTGCGCCTTACTTACCAAGGTAGAGAAGGTCACTATCAAAGCAACCAAAAGAAACCCCATCGGCGCTTGGATCGAGGGGCACAACATAACCCACGGCGACCATTACACAGAGGCAAGCGCACTTTTCAGGCAATACCAAGCAGAAACAAAGGATAATTCCTACACACTTGCAACTTTCTGTAAAGCCCTGCGGTCGCTCGGTCTACCCACTAAGCGGATCTCTATCAGAGGAATCAGAAAACGCTATGTAAAAATTAATATTAAAGTCCTTGACAATAATTCCGACAACTGATACAATGAAAGGTACAAAGGCAAACAAAGGAGGCCACACCATGAAAGACTACACCCTATTCATCCATCCGATTTGGAAGCACGTATCAAGAAAAGTCACTGACGAAAAGATCAAAGCTGGGCTACTCAACGCAAGTCTTAACTTCAAGTACGTAACACCTGACAACCTAGAACCCAAAACCCAAGGAGCACAACACGATATGGTGTTGCAAGATGAACTCCAGGACGACGATGCACTCGACGCTATATGTCAGCTAACAAAAGGTTTAAAGGCTTTACCTCTCGACTTCACAGCAGTAGACCCAGCCACCGCCAACGGGGAGACGCTCTTTCCCCTCACACCAGAGGAGATAGCCAAAGTCAAAGCTACTCGAAGGGCCGACGAATACCAACGTAACGTCGACGCTCTGGAAGCCGGCCTCAATCGAATCACAGAAGCCCAGTGCGGTGGGGTAGTAAAACCAAGTGAATACAACCAAGGAGAAGACTAATGACCAAAGCAATAGTTGACACCAAGCACCGCCGCATCATAGCAATGGCCGAAGATTTTGGTCACTGCTATGCGCAAGCAATAACCTGGCTTTCCATAGCCGACCCGGAAACACTGCCAGCTCTCTCCGCGGAACGCAGCGAACTCAACGTGCTCACTCCGCATGCAGCTGAATCACTTGGCCGCCGCTTCTACTGCGCTCAAGCCACGAAGGAGCTTTACCTCAAGGTGTATAACCTAGCAGAGAAGGACCGCTCTTTCTACCTAAACCCTAAGACTCAACAACTAAGCTGCGAAGCAGGAGGTGAAGCATGAACCTACTAATAATCCAAGCCCGCATGGGGTCGACCCGACTCCCAGGCAAGGTGCTCTATCCACTAGCAACTGATGGCACTACAGTGTTGGAGCACCTACTCCAACGAGTAGCCCAGTGCAAGCACGTTGACCGTGTCGTTGTCGCCACCACTGACTCACCACTCGATGACCCCATCGCTGACCTCTGCCTTCGTTGGGCCACCTGCTCCCATCGAGGCCCCGAAGAAGACGTACTAACACGCTACGTTCAAGCAGCCAAGCGTTTCGGTGCTCACGAAGAATCTTGCATCATTCGCATTACAGCGGATTGTCCTTTCACTGACCCTCAGCTGATAGACGATGCAATCCTTACGTTTCACCGCACAAACTCAAGGTACTTGTCCAACACCTCGGCGCGAACATTCCCCAAAGGCTTTGATTTCGAGCTCTTTCCATTTAGCGCGTTGGTAGAAGCCGATGACCACATCATCGATGAACCTTGCGCAGCAAGGGAGCACGTCACTCCGATGATCCGCACCTATCAAGGCTATCCTCGGGACTTAGTTAAGAATTCACACAACGTCTCATACGTGACACCCTGCGGCGGTGACTACTCTAACCTCAGGTGTACACTTGACACACCAGAGGACTACGTGCAACTGCGACGTGCCCTTCGCCGGATGACAGACCCAATCGGTTACACCTGGCGCGAACTAACCTACGCAATGGAGGAAGTAAGAAGTTAGAGGACGCGCACAAGAAACTATACCACAAGGAGTAATCGCCCCACATCGCCTCAGGTTAACAACCTGGGGCGTTAGCTTACGTCAGGGTCAATTAGAGGCTCTTTCCTAGCTTCCCAAGGACAGTGCCCACTCGCACGTAGTGAGAGAAGTGCCCCCACTTGGTCGGCGATCAAGTCAACGACCATGAAGTTGTCACTAATTACAGGGTAAAAGGCACAATAATCATCATTTTGTGGACTCATCCCACCGTCGTGCATAGAAAACAACGCTTTTGTGTACATGATACACCAAGAAGGAATCAATACTCTGTCCAACTACTCCCACGACTCCAACCTCATCGTCTACTTCCCCAGCCTTGAAGTACTACATTGTAGTACCTAACTCCCACGGCTTGTTCTAAGCGCCACCACGAGCATAACGCCTCTAGCCAACGTGTACCATTCCTCCCCCGCTGTAATGCGAACACCCCCGACGCTACTAGGGGTCATTCCTTGATAGGGGTATACACCCAAAAGAAATAAACAACATACATGGTCCGATAACACATGTTATGTTGCCTTCGAATCAACCATACAATCCCAAGTCGCTAAGCCTCAGTATGCGCTCTAGAAAAAGGCGATTTTAGAAAAACCCCTGAAGGGGGGTGGTGTAAATCTATACGTTGCTGAGCTAAATTTTTTGGTTTTCAACGAGCAACCCCTTAGGGGAGAGCACTTTCCGCTAATTCCACAGGCGCACCTAGAAATGCACCTAGAAGTTATTTTTGCGCCTTTATTTCCAGGTTACACTCCATACACGTTTTGACTCTTTCCCCGAAACTCATCGACATACACCGTTACCTACAAATATGTGACCTTTTTTGCCTACTCGACGCGACAAAATATCACCCCCGGTACATAAAAAGAGTGGAGGAATCAACCCTTATTCATAGGTTTAATATGCCCAACCGTTATGTTTGTTCAGCCCTCGAAGAATTGCGCACCTTCCACGATATCGTATTCCAGAAGTGTGACGTTTCACCCCGAGACCAACTTCATCTCATGAGCCTCACCGAGGAAATCCAAACCTACGTCAACCGCATGGAAGCTTCACTCGGCGACAACTGGGACATGCTCCACAAGCAAGAAGAACTCGCAGACCTCAAAGCAGAAGTCCGCAAACTCAGAAAAAAGAAGAAGTAACGCATATCAAAGAGGGAGGACTCTTTCCATGCACATCAAATTTAAACCAGTCCCGATTAAATTACGCCAACTAAAGAACAACAAAATCTCTGTAGAAACCCCTTTGGCTTCACTCACTCTTAACCCCGAACAGTTCAACTTTCTCACTCAAGGACTTGCGTACAGTCCCCGCCCTTTCACCCTGGATGCACCCAATCGCCTCAAAAAGAAGTTCGAAACAATCCTCCGCTCTCAACTCTGCGTCTCTCACCTCAGCGCCAACGTCTCCCCCTTCCTTGCCAACTACCTCACCAACAAGACTTTCTCCCCCACAGACGGGCGCTCTTTCCGCTCCCTCCTCGATCAACTTGCTGGCTCAACACAACGGTTGTTATTCTGCGGCGCAGGCCCCTCGCTCTATGAGTCTTGGGACTTCGTGGAATTCTGCCTCAACACTGGGTATGCTCGTGTCGTCGCTGGTGGCTCTGCCATTAAAGCTTTTGCCGATCGCGGCCTGTCGCCCGATCTTTGTCTTGTCTGCGACCCCAACCCAAGCGTAGCCTCTCGCGGTGATGTCCCAGAATCCTTTGCAAAGTCCACAATCCTACTAGCAGGCTCAGGCGTAAACCCCAAACTCTTAGCGAACTGGCGTGGCCCGGTAGCTTTAACAACTGGCCTATCTACTTTCCCCTTTGCTGATTACCTAGAACCCGGTTCCGAAACCTTACACGAAGGGAATATCGGTGTCTCCACCTTCTCTTTCCGCTTAGCTCAACGGCTTAAGGTAAAAGAATTCCTCCTCCTAGGTGTGGATCTCAACCCAACAGCAGACGGCGGTGTTTATCCGCAATCCCTAGGCTTCGAATCAGCGATTGACAATCCACGACAAGCCATCTGGGCTAATGAAGCCGAGTCACTTGGATTTTTAGCTAAAGAATCGTCGTTTTCGGTCAAAAATCTAGCCAAAAATGGCCGAAATATCCCGAATACGGCCAAGTGGTGTCCAGATACGGCCAACTTAGAGCCAAGCGGCACTATCCGGAAGCTCAACCCAGCAAAGCTCGACGAATCCGACGCCTTTATAAAACGCTTGGCGCAGATGCACAAAGACTTGTGCGAGATCGATTACGGAGACCTAAGAAAATCCCCACTCTATACCCCATTCCTAGAAGTTTACTACAACGTCTACCTATCACGCACCCTTTACACTGGAGAATTCCCCACTGACTCTATAATCCTGCGAATAGAGTATCTTAAAGCATTTATCGAAGGACTTCTTGTTTTTTGAGTGACACATTACTACGACTCCTACATAGAGTGTACGGGAGGTAACACCTAATGTAAGGACGCACAGATAATGTCTTCCCACAGTTTTTATCACGATATAGGATATATCAATGAAATCCACGAGCTTCAGTCGCAAGAAGCTATACCATTCTTTCGCTCAGGCTACAACCCAGTAGTAGGCACAGACCCAACCCACGTATGGACACCCGGCGGTATACAAGTATTCCCTTCTGTACCCTCTGTTGTATCAGTAGTAAGTACCTCTGCGGCAGACGCAGTCGCTGGCATCGGAGCGCACACCATCCAAGTTTACGGTTTGGACACTAACTACCTAAGACAAACCGAGACTGTAACCCTCACAGGTACAACCCCAGCGCTTGGCTTGAAAACGTTTTGGAGAGTAACACGCATTGAAGTTTTAACAGCCGGATCAAACGGCGCAAACGTTGGACAGATAGATCTTTCAATGTCCGGCGATGTACAAGCATGTATGCCAATAGGAGACAATTCCTCTCAGAACGGTAACTACACAGTACCAGGCAACTATTGGTTATTCGTCTCCGAACCCGTCTTTATGGCTGAGACTGGTAGGGACATACGCGCAAGGATAAAGATATCTAACCCCTTCTTAAACGGCGGCTTATGGAGAACAGAGACAGTTTTCATATCTCCATCACCAGGGGTAAGCCTGAACCCACGACCTTTCCTACAGTTCCCCCCAGCTACAGACCTTGTACTAGAGGTTACTAAGCTATCTGGTGCAGCAGGAGAAGCGTCGGTTGTGTACACTGGATATCTAGGTACATCAGACAGCATTAATACTACCGATCTTACCTTAGAAGATCATTTCTAAACAAAAAAGGAGAATAAAAAATGGCTAATGAATTTAATGCAAGAGATCCGATTTGGAACGCTAATAGAAGTAGCCCTGCGGTCGCGGTCGCCGACAACTTCACCAAGATGGGTACATGGGTTGTTCAAGACGCTGTGGAAGCAGCCTCTACCGCCACGGTAATCAACGCCACAGGACATGTTGCTTCTGCTGGTGATCAGATCATAATGTCTAGCGGTACTTACGACGGAGAAGGCAGAGAGGTAGCCAGTGTCACCACCGACACCATCACTCTTTCAGTTGCCCTTAGTGGAGCACCGACCGCAGCCGACACTTTCGAGATTGTAACACCGATACAACAAAACGCTGTTGCAGGTGCCGCATACGCCCATATTCACAACGGGACTAATCAGCCCATAGACATTTCTTTTAACGGTACAACAATCCACACGTCTTTACTGTCTTTAGAAGAGTGGTTTCCTCCAGGAAGGAATCATAACCTAAACGCCATAGAGCGCGGCGACACCTCGGCTAAAGGGTTTGTCTGGCATAAAGCATCGTCCACGGCTCCATCGTCCGGTTCTATAGATTGCTCTAGTTGTATGTAACACATATATGGCCTTCCTACATAGAAGAGTAAGACCTAGTAGGAGGGCCTTTTTTATGGACGAATTATCAATATGGACAGACGGAACCCCAGGTATCAACGTTTGCGCCGAGCAGAAGCAGGCTCTAGAGTTGTACCTAAGATATAACACTGTAGCAGCCATCTCCGAGATGGTAAACAAGCCATTCCCAACAGTCCGTGACTGGGTATACAAACCCCGTAACGGGATGCGCCCCTTTGCAGAGATCCGCAATGAGGTTGAGAAGGATCAAATCCAAGAACTCACCAAACACAAAATGCCACTCATGAAATCCATTATGGATAACTCCCTACACACCATAAAAAACTCACTCGAAGCGGTTAAAAAATCCGGCGTTGAACTCACGATTGACGAAATCAAGAAACTATCCGACATTGTAGGCAACATGGACAAGATCCTGAAACTAGATGACGGCATGGCAACTGATAATATCGCGATCGCCCGTGTGAACCCAATCAACACAGCCAAAGAGGTTAAGGAGATCCTCGGCGACGTAGACGACTTCGGTATTTTTGACATTACTCCAGAGGAAAACTAAGGAAAGGTCAATCAAAGGAGCCAGACATGACACCTAGAGAAACAGAATATATCGTAGCGCAGCAGATCCAAAACTCTAAGGAGTACCTAGCGCACAAGAACGACGCAGACCGCTACATGCAGGGAATGCTAGACAAGATTTATCAGACGGCAGACGAAAACAGGCTTGACCGCTCTACCCTCAGCGATTTTAGCCTAGAAGAAGATAACAGCAACTACTTCTTGCGCTTTAAAGGATTAAGAGACACCTAGGTCTCTAGGGCATACGATGCTACAAAGACAACGCAGGACGCTTCTCTACAGCAATGGCAGAGCGAGAGGTTTACTTGCAAGTGTTCTCTTATGGAGCCAAGCACAACTATAAACTAGACAAAAACGGAGTACTGCGAGTTGGACGACAAACACAAAGCCCAGATTAACGCTACAGCGCAGGTACTCCACGACTTACAAAAAGTCTGGACTCCTTACGAAGGCCGCAAGCTACCCCCAAGCCATCCTTTCATGCAAGACCTCAAAACAACTGAGTTCTACCCAGCAGAAGGACAGAAAACCATTGGAAAAGCCATTCTTTCCGGTCAGTTTCGCCTTGTGTTCGTACAGCTGGGACGACAAACAGGTAAGACAGAGTTAGTTAACGGCGTAGCGTGGTACAAAGGTTTACTATCCCCACGTTCGGGTATGTATTACTTTTGTCCTAAGCAGAAGCAGGCCAAGGAAGTCGTTTGGTCTAAGAACCGCATCCAAACAATGAACGCCGCCACCGCTCTGGACTTAGAAAAGGTCGATGACTTTGTCAACTACGGGAAGAAGTACATCAAAGGCAAGCCTAACAATGCAGAAATGCGTTTGAGTTGGGTAAACGATTCCTTTATCAAGATCGACGGTTCAGACAACTACGATGAATACCGTGGTATCACTCCTGACCTCGTAATCTTTGATGAATACCGTGAATTCAGACCAGGCGCTTATGATGCGTTCAAAGCCTCAACGACTACCAAAAAAGCTACAATCGTTATCATATCCACTCCTCCACCTGCGAAAGGTTTCTACACTGAGTTGATGGACTACGCTAAGAATCCAGAGAACACAGACGCCGTCTTCTTCCAAGCTCCTACTTGGATGAACCCTCACCAAGACTTAGACGAATTAGCCAGCATCCGCGAATCTTATCGACAGAAGGGCGAATTGGACGTTTGGTTCAGAGAGTATTGCGCCGAGTTCGTAGTCGGTGGCTCAAGATCCATCTTCCCCATGCTCAAAGGTGACGAACGAGTACGCCATGCAAGCGCCATGCAGATGGCCAGCAAAGCCCAAGACTTTTATTGCATCGCAGACCCTGGCTCAGCTTCCAAAGGCTCAGCGTTTGCAGTACTCTTTGCAAGTGTCAACCCTTACACGAAACGACTTGTCCTCATGGATGAGCTCTACCTAACCAAGGAAGGAGAAAAAACTGTAGGTGTAATCGAACCCATGATCCGAGAAAAACTAGCCGAATTAGCTCCTCACTTAGCAAAACACGACTGGCAATTCTACTATGATGAAGCCGCCACTTGGTTCAAAAATGAAATGGTCGAACGTGGTTACGCTTTCAACCCTACGAATAAGAAACAGAAGTCTAAGGACGAAGGCCTTTCTACAATTAAAGATGCGCTCCTAGCCAACAAAGTAACCTGGTCTTCACGCTGTGAAAACCTCATGTGGGAGATGACCAACTACGTAAAAGACGAACACGGTAAGATACCAAAGAAGGATGATCACTTAATTGATGCGTTCCGCTACTTGATCCAAGTATCTCACTATCACATTCGCTACCACGCCATGGAGAAATCTTCAGGTATTGATTCCGAAGGTATGACAAAATGGGTGTCTTTAGATGACGATTTAAGAGCAATGGACGACAACAATCTCTTAGATAATGGAAGCAACGACGATTTTCTTTCAGAATTTATGTAACACCAATAAGTACGTTCTACATAGAAGAGTAAGGGTCAGGCTAAGCCGAAGGGAGGCACCCAGCTTACATAGCAAAGCCTCCACCCCTAAGGGGGGTTTTAACAAGGGTAATTAATGATCATAGCTTTATCACTAACAGCGCTATTATTCGCCATCTCAGGATTCGTGCTAGGTCTTCTTGGTTTCATACAGGCCAGAGCAAACGCACTTTCCACCCACACCGTTCAATACCAACCAGCTCAGCAGCAAGACATTTCACAGTTTTTCGGTGAAGCAGCTCCAGAGCACGACGAAGGGTTTGAAGTCCCTAATGATAAGATAGAAGAAACCATCTTAAAAGGATTTGAATAATGGAAAAAGAGACAAAGAAACCCCCTTCTATTAGACCTTGGTGGACACACAAGCTTGATAACCCAAACGAGAAGTCATTACTAGAAGCTTTGAACCAGGCTCACACAGACTTAAAAGAATACGATAAAGGTTTCCGTGACCTCTGTTTACAACACATCGCTCTTTACCAAGGCTTATCCATAGGTAGAGAGATCGACCGTCAAGGCCGATTATACAGAGATTCAGAGGGTTACGCAAAAACAAGGAAGTTCCGACACCTTATAGTCAACCACATGCGCGACGTCACAGATGCTGCCGTCTCCAGATTAGCCACTTTCCGACCAGGTGTTACAGTCCTACCCAACCACGGGGTAGAGTTCCAAGACAAAGCTAAAGCAAAAGTAACTGAATCCTGGTTAAAATCCTACTCCTACGAGAACAACATTGACGACGTACGCCGCAAGCTACAGCGCGACGCTATCATATGTGGAGAGGCTTTCTTATTAGTAGACTGGGATCCCGAGAGTGGTGACATTCACCCATCAGCTCGCAAACTCCAGAAGACGGTCAAGATTGAAACTGAAGACGGTACAGTAGAGGTTACCAAAGTCAAGAAGACCGGAGACGTCGGCCTAACTCCCTTCCTACCATTCCGAGTCTTTCCAGAACCCCATCCCTCTAGAAGATACGAAGAAACCAGTTGGGTAATCACTGAAGAAACCGCTTATTTAGAGCAACTTGAGATTGATTTCCCAGACTCTAAAGGCAAGATCAAACCTACCGACAATTGTCGACAAGACGAAGACCTTTACCGCTACGGCGTCAAAGAAGAGAAGTGCGACAAGGTAACAGTTCTCACTCTTTACCATGCAGCCACCCAAGAACTCCCAGAAGGCCGCATCATCAAATTCACAGAGCATACCATCCTTCAAAACGACGATCTCCCTTATTCTCACGGCAAAGTTCCGCTCATTCGTTTAAGCTCAATAGACGTACCGGGTCAAATGAGAGGAATGTCACCTTTCATGGACCTAAAAGCCCTTCAAAGCGCGATCAACGCATTGTATACCATCATGTTGCGTGACCGCTCCCTTGCAGCCCCTAAGTTGTTCGTTCCAGCCGGTTCTATCGATCCTAACCAATCCAAATCAAATGAACCCGGTGTAGTACAATACAAAGGTGGAGTCCCTCCAACATGGTCAGTCCCTAACATGGTTAGCGGCGACATCATGGCGATGATCGACAAACTCGAAAATACCTTCGAAAAACTCAGCAACTCATCCGGCACCCGTCGTGGCGATGGAATCCCTAACGTAGAAGCCTTCAAAGCTTTCGGTTTCTTCGAGGAGCAAGCCACCCGCAGAGAATCAACCAGCATAGCCAAACACCGCGACTTCCTTCAAGAGGTATTTCATTTCATCACCCTTACAGCCGCAGACTTTTACACTCAGTCTGACGAACGTATGATTAAGATGGTAGGTAAGCACAACCAGTATCTGCTCAAATACTTCAACGTAGAAGACTTAAACCATTCGTATGACATCCGTGTTCAGAACACATCAGCCTTACCAGAATCAAAAGCGGGTAGAATCTCTACGGTTATTCAGCTAAACCAGGCTTTCCCCAACATGTTCACACAAGAAAAAGTAGCTGACATGCTAGACTTCTCAAGCCCTGACGCTTTCTTTGACCTCACAACCGCAGCAATCAACGCAGCAGAAGCCGAGAATGCGGACATGATGTCCGGCAGCGATGTTGCCGAACCACAGAACTTTGAAGATCATATTCAGCATTGGGAAGCACACGTTAAACAATTCAATAACCCAACAGTCAAAGCAACTCTACCACCCGAGCCTGCGTTAGCCAACGCAGCAATACAAGAGATTCTTTCCGGAGAGGCAGAGGTTGTAACCAACTCACCCGCTCTTTTGTTAGCTAAGCACCTAAATACGACTGAAGGTTTAATGTTCCAAAAAGCATTAATTAATCCTAAATTCGCTCAACGCTTAGCGGATTTCGAGAATTACCCTGTGTTCTTCCAGCTACCGATGACCATTTCAGAAGTCATCATGAGTCACCAAGCACCGATGCAACCGATACCACCCGATACCGGAGTTGATCAAGAAATCGTCCTCCCACAAACACAAGTACCAAATCCGAATGATTTTGTAGGTTAATTATAACACAATTAAACAGTAGATACATAGAAGAGTAAGCCAAGGAGGAAATGGCATGAGCGATGACTTACAAGACCTAGCATTATCAATGATGCACGAAGTCGATCCGACGCAAGGGTTAGCTACGCAAGGAGAACAACCAGATGAGCCAGTTGAAGAGATTGGAGACGATGTTAAAGATTCAGATGAGCCAACTGAAGATGAAAAAGGAAATGACGAGGCTAGCGACGAAGCCGTCGAAGAAGTTAACAAAGAAGAGGGTGAAGACAACGAAGAATCTGAGGAGACCGATGAGGTTGAGTCTAGTGAGACCGATGTTGACAACGAGCCTAGCGATGCTAATGATGAAGATCTTCATAAGATAACAGTTGACGGGGAAGAAGTTGAAGTATCCCTGCAAGACCTAAAAGACAATTTTGCAGGAAAAGAAGCCTGGGACAAAAAGTTCACCGAATTAAACACTGAGCGCGAACAGTTCCAAGCTCAACAAGACACATTTAATAACAATGCTAAACAGTTCCAAGAATTAGCAACTACGGGAAAAGCTCAGGAAGCGTTAGACCTCGTGTGTGAATTGGCAGGCCTTGATAGGAACCAATTTGTCGAGAACTACGTTTCGCAACTGGCTCCGCAGATTGCCGAACATTTGGAACTTTCTCCAGAAGAGCGTGAGCAACGCGCTTTGAAACAGCAAGTCGAACACTACAAAACCCGTGAGGAGCGTCGACAGGAACAGCAGACACTTTTCGCTCAACAAACCGAGCTGAAAAATCAAGTGCAGTCTGTCCTAGAAACGCATCAAATTGGTGCTGATAGGTTCGAAGAGCTTCAGAAGGAGTTAATTGAGTTTGGTGTTGAAAACCTTACGCCTGAAACAGTTGGTCAGTACCATGTGATGATCACACATCAAGACGCAGCTGTTGAAGTACTTAAGGATATCAACCCAGACTTAGTAAAGGATAAGTCCGCTATGGATTATCTGATATCGTTGCAACAAAACAATCCTGGGATAAAACAGGAAGAACTAAAAGCGCGTGCAGAAAAGGCATTCGTGGACGCACTAGCCGAGCGCGTGAAAAGTGATTCCAAAGCGACGAAGCCCAAGAAAAAAGGCTCATCCAAGGCTACCAAGAAGCCAGCCAAGGAGATTTTAACTTTCGAAGACCTCGAAAACATTAACCCATTTGACTTGCTCAACTAACCATAAGGAGAAATTAAGTCATGGCCGATTACGATCTAACCAGTGTCAGTGAACTATTTAAAACAGTTTACGGCAAACTCTCGGAAAAAATCTATAACTCAGAGAACGTTCTTCTCTCACGAGTAAAGAAGAATTTCAACTTCACAGGTTCTGACCTAAAGACAACGATGCCTAAAGGTTTCGGTGGTTCTGTAGGTTCAGGTTCTTTACCAACTGCTAACACCAAGTCTTACCTCCAGATGACTGTAACACCTAAGAAAGTCTACGCTCGACTAAACATCGACCGTGAGTCCATGATGGCTTCTAAAGACGACAAAGGTGCATTCGTTCGCTTGCTTCAGGAATCAATCAAGAACACGGTTGAATCTTACGCACGTAACATGGAACGTATCCTTTTCAGTGATGGTACAGCCGCTCTTGGTACAATGACTAGCGGAGCTTCTGGTTCTGGTACTGTTGGCTCTCCTTATGTTGTTACTATCAGTGACGCTACTTGGAAGGAAGCTAACCTAGAAGAAGACGACTATGTAAACGTCGGTTCTGGAACTGACCTCTTCGAGATCACAAGTGTTGAGCCTTCTACTAAGGTTATTAACCTCGTTCTCATCAGCGGTTCTCAGACAATCTCAGCCGGAGAGACCAGCGTTATTTACATGCAAGGTTCTAAGGACAATGATCCTGAAGGTCTTGAAGGAACAGTTGGTACAGCCACAGGAACTAAGTACGGCATCGACCTAGCAGCTGAAAGACGCTGGAGATCTTACCGTAAAGACGCTGGTGGAGCCGCAATTTCACAGGATATCCTAAACGACACTGTCCTTCAGATCCATAAGAAGTGTGGTAAATACCCTAACCTATGTATCACTTCTTACACACAGTATGTTAAGATCGCTAACCTCTTGGAAGACGTAAAGTACATGGAAGTCACTCCTAGGGATAAAGAGCTTGTTGGCCGCATCGGTTTCAAAGCTGTTGATCTACAGGCTGGACCTGCACGTATACCAATGGTAATTAGCCGATTCTGTGCTGATGATGACGTTTGGTTGTTGAACGACAACTTCATAGAAATGATGCACCGACCAGGTTTCGGCTGGTTTGACGATGATGGAACAGTCCTTCTTCGTCAGGCTGACAGCGACGGATACGAAGCTCGTTACGGCGGATACCTTCAGAACGTTATTAAGCCAGCGTTCCAGGGACAAATCCACAACCTAGCAACTAGTTAAGACACAAATTAACCAGCAGGGGCAGTTATTAGTACACGTAAGTCCCCCGCCTTAAACATAAGGAGTTTAAGTTATGGCATTTGGAAGAAGTAGACACATCAGAGTAGAACGGCGCAGAATGCGCGAAGAAATGGCAATCGTTGACGCCTTAGCAGTAGTTAGCGCAGCCACACCTGTAGCAACAGGACTTTCCAGTAACACCCCTAACCTCTTAGCCAGACGATCAGGCGCTGAAATAATCTTCTCATTTGTGAAGAATTTTGTCGAGGCTCCCAACGTCCAGGTAACCGCTATTGGGTCTCAAGCTGCTGCACCTTACGTTAAAGTAGCTCCCACGGCTTCAACCTTCACAGTTGTAACAAGTGCCGCTGGTGATGACTTCATCGTTCGACTCGTAGGATCTGACGAACCATCGGTGTAACCGAATGAATAGGTTTCGCCGTAGAACCACAAAAACGGCGTTTTTTATAACACCTTACCAACCCGACTACATAGAAGAGTAAGCCACTTAAGGAGCGCACACAATGGCAGGATTCTCAACCACCTCGGGTGGCCTTAACTTCCAGTACCCAAACCGAGACACCGAGAACTGGGATGCTGTCATGGCTAACTCGTTCACTACCATCTCTTCCCACGACCACGATCGTGACACAGCAGGTCGCGGAAAAGTCTTGAATGACCGCTCTATCCTAGCAACAAATACTGGATGGTTCCAAGCCACAGATTTCGCCGGAACAGGCACAGTTAACCTCATTCGCGCAAACACCTCAGACTTAATCGAATTAGGCGCAAACGTAGCAACTCTTGGAGTCACAGGAGCAGTTACCCTTTCCAGTACCCTAGGCGTAACCGGAGCCACCACACTTTCCAGTACCCTATCAGTCACAAGTGCAGCGACTTTCGGAGACCTAGTACAGATCTCCGCCAATGACACCTGGTTTCAAGGTAAGAACGCGGCGGACTCGGCGTACATCAACCTACTAAAAGTCAACACTAGCGACGATGCAGAACTCGGCGCGGATCTAGACATCAAAACAAACGTAATAAAAACCACCACTACAAACGGAGATGTAGAACTAGTCCCAGACGGCACAGGCCGGGTGCGATTAGGTGACACAGGCCCACGAGTAGAAAACGGAGTTGGTGCCCTAGGCCAGTTCTTAATGACAAACGGTGTTGATTCAGCCGATTTTAAAACTCTTGGATGGGAAGTGGTAGACTCTACAGCAGCAGCAGGCCAAGCGGAAATACTCTTCGACTTATCTACATATTCCGCCGAATTCACATCGTGGGTAATCTATATGACAGGAGTAGGTGGCTCTGTATCAAGTTACCCTACGGTAGAGCCTAGGACGCCAGCAAGCGGAGCAATTACTAGTATATGGGGAAAGTTCGACGTGGGCGGGTTTGTCATGGCGTCTGGAAACGCTATTCATGGATCAAGTACCGCAGGAACAGGGACCGCGAAACATTGCCTAGTCTCTTTGAGGTACAACGCAATGCCAAATAATACAGTAGCGCCAATTATGGAAGGATGGTTCTTAAACACAGCTGGTAACAACATGCCAGTATTCGGCTTCGTAGGATCTATCGTCGGCGAGCTAGCCTTTAAAAACGCAGCAGGTACTTTAAACTCAACAGGTACGGTGTATTTACTAGGGAAGAGGTCTTAATATGGAAAAACTTTGGAGAACCCGCAACGGAGTAAAAGAATACTTCACAGAGGCAGAAACTGCTCGTCACCTAGAGCAGGAGCGACGAAATATCAACATCTCCCTAATTGGCAATAGAGTCAAAGGCTATGGCCAACTAGGCGAACAATTAGGCATGATCTTCGACGAACTCAAAGAAACAGGCACTCTTTCCTCAAACGGCCGTTGGTTCAAGCACATACAAGCAGTCAAAGACGCAAATCCCAAGCCGGAGGCTAACTAATGGCAGGTGACACCAAGACAACCAGTGGAGGACTCAACTTCACATATCCAGCCAAAGGCCGAGCAAATTTCTCAGCCCTCTTCGATGTCCTATGGGCTAAGATCTCCAGCCACGACCATAGTGCTAACGGATCAGGTACCCAGATTCAGAATACAGGAATCGCAGACTTAACAATTCGTCCTGCTAAACTGAACATCCAAAACAACGAATTCCTCGATGCACTTGATAACGCTGGTACTGCTCGCATAGATATGATCAAAGTCAACGCTTCTGACTTAGTAGAACTAGGGACCGCAGGTGTTATGCCTCACCTCATCATCGACGACGATGGCACAGCCCCAGGCGCAACCGTAGGAAAAGCAAAGATTTATACAGATACCGCCGATGGTGATCTTAAGGTTATTTTCGGTGATGGAACAGTAAAAACCATTGTAACGGACACGTAAGATGAAAAAAGTAGCCCCCATGTTCTTTCAAGCCCTAGCAGCAGCCGCACCTGTAATTAGCGCAGTAGGCGGTTTATTCGGAGGTGGCGGTGGTCAGACCCATATCGACGATTCTAAAGTTCGCCAGCAGATGCAAGCCCGTGAAATCGCAGAACGCCAAAAAGAACAAGCCGCAGCTCGCAGTCAACGCGCTGGTGAAGTCGAGTTAAAAACCCAAGAAGCAGCAGCCCGACAACGTGTTGAAGCCTTAGACAGGATCATCGGCACTTTCCAGAGTAACTTGAGGATTAGATAATGAGAAGACTAGAGCGGTTAATATCTCAGGTTCGTAGACTTACGGACAACGAAGAGTTCGACAACGATCCTGACAACCCTCTAGGTATTACAACTCAGGAGATTGCCGAATACCTCAACGACGCACAAGCAAACATCCAATCACAAATCTCAGCTACCCACCCAAAAGTATTTATTGAGACAACCACCATCGATTTGGTGGCCAAACAAGAGCTTTACGATCTTCCTTCAGACTTATACCTAGATGGACGCATCGTGAGCATTGAAACAAAGTTCTCCGAGAAGGCATCAGACTATACAAACCTTAGACAGAAGCACATCAAATCACGACTACCGGACGTAGAAAGCGATATCCCTTACGCCTACATACGTATAGCGAAACAGATAGCAATTCAACCAATCCCATCCCGTAGCTGGACAGACGGACTAAGAATCACTTACCAACACAAGTTACCGAGCCTAGGTTTTCGTATCGGTCAAGTCAGTGCAACTCAAACAAGTGGCAGCGAACTCACACGTATAGACCTCAACGCATCTCCTACCAAAGCCCAAGATTCCACACTCCCTACACTGGCAGAGCATTACATTGAGCAGTTTGACGAACTCACAGTGGTTGACAAGAACGGAGTAGCTAAGGCCGTAGGTATCCCGGTTAGTACTTATGACCCAACGACTGGGTACATTACACCCGAAAGCGGTCACGAACTAGGTGCTTTAGAAACCATTTCAGCAGGTGATTACATCGTAGGCGGCGAAAATTCAACAACACATTCAGAATTACCAGATACATGTGAGCGATACCTTATAGCCTATGCAGCATGGAAAGTTCTTAAAGCTGATTCGATGGTTGATTCTAAAGACCAAGAGCGCGAGTTAGGGCTGATGCTTCAAGAGATAATTAACGCCTTTAGAGAGATAGACGAAGATCAGATCGAGTTAGAACTTAGCGAGGAGTGGATGATCTAATGGCAGTAACTCACGGCATACGCAAATTTTACTCATCCTTCAAAGGTCTTAATGAGATCGTTGATGACATCACACGCGATGCCGGATTCGCCACCGCTGCGGAGAACGTCAAGATTCTAGATGACGGTGCTCTGTCCAAACGCAGAGGATACAAGATCTTTGCAGACGAAGCCGGAGGCTACGGTGTACTAGGGTTTGACAGAATTGATCCAGAGGACGGCACCACAACCAATGAAATTCTCGTTCTTTCCGATACAATCCACCGCCTAAAAACCGCGACTCTAACAATAACCAACTCTAATGCCAACGGACAAGACGTAACCATCTCAGTTTCTGGCGACTCCTCTTCCGGTACCGGGACATCGGGATGGGGTTCAGCTCCTTGGGGTGCTTTCCCATGGGGAGACCCAGCAGGTAGAGGATTCATCTTAGGCTTAGACGTAGCCCAGCTGATAGACAACAACGGTAATGAACTTTACCCAGCTGAAACGGTAGCTTTCTACCTTGGTGATGAAATCGAGAACGAAGGTCTTACAATTGCTGCCCTAGTATCAGGCTTAAACTCTAATCCATCGCTTACAGCCTCTGCCACAGTAGAAACAACCACACCTTCCCCCTTCCTTGAATTACTAAATGGGACAACACTTGCAGACGGAGAATCTGTAGAGCTGACGTACTATTACACTGAAGAAGTTGCAAAAGACTCAGGTGCAGGACTTACCAACGGTTTCGCAGCCTTCCAAACAGACTCAGCCGCTAGCCACCTTGACCATTCAATATTCAACAGATCTGTATATTTCACAACTGGGTTAGACCCACTTCAACAGTACGACGGGCAAGCTCTTTTCAGAGCCGGCATGGAAGCAGGAACACAACCCACCACAACCTCAGCCGCTTCTGGCGTTCTTACAGGCGATTACCTTCACAAGGTTCAGCCATGGTTCAGAGATCGCAATGGCCAAGTCCATCGTGGCGCGATCAGTTCAGCAAGCACATCACTCACTCTTTCCAGTGAGAAAGCCGTAGTCACAGTAACCAACATACAGGATGGCAACGGTTTCGATGCTCGCGGCGCTTATTCAGACGGTATCCAGTCCAATTCTCCAGTATCAGGCTTGGTTACGTTAACTGTAGACGACGGAGCAGGTGGAGCACACACAGTAGTTGCTGGTGACAAGATTCGAGTATTTAACAGTGACGTAGCGACAAACGCTTACGCTGAGTACGTTGTATCATCAGTCACAGCCACCACAATTGTAGTTGAATCCTCTGTTGACATCGACTTAACAGACAACCTAATAATCTCCACTGGTATCTTTCTTGACGTATTCCGCACAAAGACAAGTGGTTCAACTTACTTCCTGATCGAGACGCTCAACAACGACCCCTTCAACGCTACACAATCGTACACAGATAACACGGCAGACGCTTCCGTAGGCGCACGTTTCTTAAATCCAATCAGAGATCCAGCGGAGCCACCTCAAACAAAATATGTCACGAACTTCAACAACTCCCTTGTCTTAGGTAATAAGAAGACTGACCCTAACGCTGTGTACTACTCCGAGCCTGACGAACCTACTAACTTCCCAGTACTAAACTTCTTCTTAGCAGAGAACAACGACGGTGGATCGATTACTGCCCTGACTCAATCTAACGAGACTCTTGTTATCTTCAGAGAATCCAGTATCTTCTTGATGACAGGTGACTTCTCTCGCTCCAGAATCAACGTCACCGCCCTTAGCACTGGCGGAGTAGGTTGTACTTCACACACATCAATAGCAGACATCAACGGTGTTCTGTTCTTCCTCGGTAACCGCGGTGTGTACGCCATGGCAGGTGCGGCACTCCCTAAACTCATCTCTAATCAGATCATCAAAACCTTAACCTCTAGACGACCAAGCACAGAGGAATTACAATTCAGCCGAGCGCTAGCAGTCCACCACGAACAGGACAAGCAGTATATTCTTTACATTCCCTCAGAGTCTACGGACTCAGGTAACCTATACTCCGATGAATACTCCCTCTGTGTGGTCTACGATTACGCACAAGATAACTGGACAGAGTGGAAGAATATTCACTTCTCCACTGGAGCGACCTATTCCAACAAAAAACTCTGGTTTGCCTCACGAGAATTACGCACAGCAGATTCAGCAGTAACATACAGAGTGTGGAAACAACACAATGACGGTGAACTCCACGACTACGGAGACCAGTTAGACCCAATCGAATTTAAGTACGGCAGTGGTTGGGAATCAGTAGGTAACCCATCGATAGCGAAGAAATTCTTACGTGTGAAGCTCCAGTCATACACAGACCTCGACAACCCAATCCCCCTATCCGATTTTACCGTAGACGCTTCAACAGAGATTGACTACAAAGAACACACACCACACAGTATATTCTCTTTCACATTCCCAGATAGAGGCTCTACTTGGGACTCTAGACCTTGGGACACATTCACTTGGGGTGGTGCACAGCAACCGACTTATAAGACGAAACTTCGCAAAGGACAAGCTCGTTCCCTGCGCCTACTTTTTGAAAACACAGAGTATGACACCAACGTAATTTTTTCTGGCTTCGAGCTAGAATATGCAGCTCCACAAGGTAACACAATTAAACAGTAGATACATAAAAGAGTAACCAGAGAGGGCGAAAGTGGAGTTCAGAGCAATAAAACCATTTACCGGTGGCCAAGTAGAAGATTACTTACAATCTTCACTTAGGGCTGACTTCAGAGAGCTGATAGATGGTTTGCATAGGATAACACTAACCGAGAATTTCGAGTCATTTAGTTATGAAGGCACTATTGAAGCAGGTACAGAGGTCGAGATCCGCAACGAATTACCAAATCCTCCAAGCGGTAGACTGGTTATTAAACATTCTGGTAGCCCATCAATTGTGGATGGTGATACGGAATGGACTAGCGACTTTGTCTACCTAAAAAATGCGGGCGCTTCGGCAGCCACAGTAAAAGTTATTTATTTCACCTAGAGGTACAGCATGACTTCCCCTGAAATCCCTGAAATCCAATTCCCTACGGAAGAGGAATTAAGAGCTTCGGCACAAAAACGTTTCATGGATATTCGCCAGCAACAAGAGCTTGACCGAGCAGCAGCCCAGCAGCAAGCACAACAAGTCTTTGGAGAAGGCTCATTGGGCCGAGTAGAGCAAGGACGTGCTCCAGAAGTCGCTAATATCTTAGCCCTTCAAGGACAACAAGCTACCAGTGGCGCAGCCGGACTCGAAGCAGCCGCAGCGCGTCGACAGCAGACAATCGCAGAGGGTGGCCGAGACCCAGCGTTCCAACAGATCGAAGAAGCAGCCCAACGCGCCCAAGACGTACAAACACAAACTTCTCTCCGTCAACTACGTGGCGACCTAGGAGCACAAGGAGTCCGCGGAGGCGTCAACATCCAACGACAGCTTCAAACACTCGGTGGCGCAAACTTAGCCGAGTCTCAACTCCAAGCTCAACTCGCACAAGCACGTTTAGGAAGAGTAAGTGAAGCCGAAGCAGCGGAAGAAGGCCTACAGCGTAGTATAGCACAGCAACGCGCATCGGGGCTGCAACAAGCAGGACAAGGACTCTTCCAGGCTCGCGCAGAGGAAGCCGCCCGAGCAGAAACCAACACCCAACGCGCTTTGCAAGAACGGCTCGGACGATTACAACTCACCGAGTCTCGCGCACAAGCTGGAACACTCGAAAGGGCTGCCGCCACACAAGAAGTCAGCTCTCAAGCTCAACTCCAAGCCCAGCTCGAACAAGCCAACATCGCGAACAAGATCGCCCTCATCGAAGCCAACAAACCACCTGCGCAGACAACAGTACACGATTCCGGTAAGATCATCTGTACTGAACTTCATCGACAGGGTTACCTCTCTGATGAAGTATATCAAGGCGACTGCCTCTACTCTGTACGGGTACCTCTTGAGACTAAGATCGGTTACTGGTTCCTAGCTTCACCTCTAGTGAAGAGAATGCCTACATCCAAAGCTCTTACCCTCCTAGCATTACCGATTGGAAAAGCCTGGGCAACTGAGATGGCTCACCGAGTAGGCAAATCTGAGAAGGGTTCAATCTTAGGTAGATTAGTATCGTGGATAGGAGAGCCTTTGTGTAACCTAGTAGGCCGTGGATTAATTCGATTTAATCTTGTTAATCCCCAACACATACAGGCACCAGCTACATATAAGAGTTAACGAGGAGCAAGTTTATGTCATCCCCCCTTATCGGTCCTGGAAACGAGGCCTTATTAAGACAAATCGAACAAGAAAGAGCGAAACGCCAAGCAACCCCACCTCCGCAGCGTTTGCCAAGTCAACCCCCAGCAGCTTCTAGCCCTCCTCCCTCAGAAGCTGCGACTACGGCAGACGCTGCACTTTTAGCAGCCCAACAATTCGCCCAAAACCGACAGGCTAACACCGCCAAGCGCGAACAAGAATCAGCCCAAGCCTTACAATCCGTAGACGAAGCCGACCGCTTCGCTCAAAACGCCCAAGTGGCGCGACAAGTCGCTGACGAGTCAGAAGCTCTTTCCCAGCAGCAACGCGCTGAGGCCGATCAACTTGCGCAGATCCACCAACAAGAAGAAGCTCAGGAAGCCCAAGAAGAGGCCCAAGTCGTACAACAAGCAAAAGACGCTGAGGTAGTTAGAGTCCTTCAAGACCCACAAGTAATCAAAGAAACCAAGCCGGACATGGCTCAAGCTCTAGGTGTCAACGTCAAAGAAATCGACGACGAAGTAGAAAGCATCTACCGAGAGACTCAAGGTATCTTCTCTGGACAACTCGACACAAACAACGCACGTCAAGTCGCCCTTGCTGAGAAGATCAAAACAGGTGAAGGTTTCTCCAAGAAAGAGAAGATCGCCATGGGAATCGCCATGTTACTACCTATTGTCATCGGTGCAGCCACAGGCAACACAGGCAGAGGTCTTCAGGCCGCAGGCCAAGCGATAGGAGCTATTTCCCAGCAACGTGAGCAAGCTCAACAAGGTTTGCTAGGTGAACGTGGAGCACTCGAAGATCGTCAACTAGCTCTAGCACAAGGTAAACTAAGTAACGTAGGCGAGTTTGTCGACCAGAAAGGGAAGATTTCAGATATCGACATTAGGCAACAGAAGGCAGGACGCGACGCAGCGACTCAAGCACTTACTGACAAGGGTGAGAAATTAAAAAACCTGGTAGGTCTTAAAAGAGTCCAACAGGCAGATATAGCGATAGACACAGCACGCCTAAAACTAGAGAAGATAGCAGAAGGTGAGCCAGAAGGCGACGGTAGGCCTCCCTCAGAAGCCCAAACCAAAGCAGCAGGGTTTGCCCTCAAGATGAAGGAGGCGGTGGATATTTTCTCAGACCTTAAGGCCAAAGGATTCGAACCAAAGAGAGGAGAATTTACCTCGATAGCTCCTGAACTTAAATCTCCTGAACGTCAGTTATATGAACACTCCGTAATATTATTCGGACTATCTCAGTTACGAGATGAATCAGGCGCAGCCATCGGGGAGCACGAGTTTGATAAGATCGAAAGCCTATACTTCCCACTAGCCGGAGAAAGCGCAGCTAAGAAGAATGCAAAACTTCGCGCAAGAGTAATCGCCACCGGAGCAATGGAGGCCAAGGCTGGCAAGCTCGCACTAAAGAACGCTCGGCAGAGGATGCAAGAATTAGCCGACGAGCTGGGGGTAAATATGGACGTGTCGGCTGTAACCGAAGCAGATATGCAAGCCGAACTCACGAAAGTAAGAGAAGCAGTGAATAGTGAAGATCCAGGAGGAGCATTCGCAGGAATGAGCGAAGAGGATTTAAAGAAAAGATTTAACGAGCTGGGGGGCGAATAATGGCACTTTCCGAAAAAGAACAAATCGAAAAAGAACTAATCCGCAGAGAACTAGAGAAACGACAGGCCGCAGCCCAACCCCGACCAGCCGCCGCACCAAGTCAACTCGAAGCAGGGGTAAGAGGCTTAGCACAAGGAGTTTCTTTCGGATTTGCCGACGAAGCCTCGGGAGCCATCGGCGCAGCAGTAACAGGCCTTTCCGATACCGTAGCTAACTTCGCTTCCGGCAAACTCGAATTCGGCGACTTCGTAGGAGAATACCAACGC